>Ga0265294_10000873_pt1 | contig 40749 bp, 30 predicted proteins | sample MunlanPumphouse3_FD_192504 | JGI IMG/M metagenome (GOLD analysis project Ga0265294, IMG submission 192504) | Groundwater microbial communities from a municipal landfill in Southern Ontario, Canada - Pumphouse #3 | ecosystem: Environmental > Aquatic > Deep subsurface > Groundwater | place... | reverse complement strand
GAAACCACCACTCTCACCAACGAGGCCGGGCAAGTTCCCGGCCTCACTGTTTAAGGAGGTGCCCCATGAAGATTCTGATCCGCTCCACCACGCTGGACGGCGAACCGATCCCCGGCAGCGGGGAAACCATCCAGGCCACCGACTGCCTCGAAGTTGTCGAGCTGATGCGCGGCCAGACGCCATTTACCGCCAGCCGAGCGCCCCGGGACTACATGACCGAGGTGCTCTCCGGCATCGAAGGCGGGCCGACCCAACCATTGCCGGAGGACGCCGCCGCTGCGGCCGCCGAGTTTCTCACCCGTCTGGCCCGGCACGGCCTGATTGAGTTCCTGCCCGACGACAAGGCCTGCGACCCCTGGCCGGAGCGCTTCCTCGAAGCCCTGGAGACGGTGCGGCTCTCCGGGCTCACCAACATGCTCGACCACCCGGAGGTGGCCCGCCTGACCGCCGAGATGGGTTATCCCGAGGTGGCCGAGTGGCTGGCGGACCACCGGCGTGAATACGCGGCCTTCGTCCTCGAAGGGACCAGACCGCTCGGCAAGAACTTCGGCGACAAGGAGAACCCGGCTCCATGTGCGGACAAGTAGGCATCATTTTCGGCCGCAAGCGCAGACGGCCCGACGAGCGGGATTATCTGCGCGAGCTCTTCATCCGCATGCTGCTGCACAGCGAGGAGCGCGGCCCGCACGCCTCTGGTCTGGCCTGGCTCAAGACCGACGGCAGCCACCGCATCTTCAAGCGGCCAATGCGGGCGCACGAGCTGGTGTACGAGAAGCCATTCCAGGAGCTGCTCGGGCAGGTCGACAACGAGACCACCATTCTCATGGGACATACCCGCTGGCGCACCCGGGGCAACGAGTTCAACAACCGCAACAACCATCCCATCCGGGCCGGGATCGTCATCGGCACCCACAACGGCACCATCTACAACGCCGATTATCTGTTCCGCCGCCTCGGGCTGCCGCGCTACGCCGAGGTGGACAGCGAGCTGATCTTCCGCCTGGCCGACCGCTTCGCGCCCGAAGGCCCCATCGACCAGGACGGCCTGAAGAAGGCGCTCGCTCTCTGTCGCGGCCAGATGAGCGCCGTGCTGGCCTCACGGCTCGACCCGGGCACCATCACCGTGCTCAAGGGCAACAAGCCGCTCTGCCTGCGCATCCACCGCCAGCACCGGGTGGTGCTCTACGCCTCGGAGCCCGCCTTTATCGACTTTGCCGTGGACAACGAGAAGGGCTGGCGCGAGCTGGAGGTGCCGCCCATGACCATGCTCACCATCCGTCACGAGGATGTGCGGGCCATCGAAAACAGCGAATTCCGCTTCATACCCCAGGAGCGCAAAGGGACACTGCCCGAAGGAGTGAATGCATGAACATTGGAGACACCGCGAAGCTGAACACAAACCCGGAAGACAGTCCCGAGACAATCCTCCGGCTCTTCGTCTACGGCACCCTGAAGCGGGGCTACTGGAACCATCAACGCTTCTGCGCCCAGGCCCGCAGCATCGAACCGGCCGTGGTCTGGGGCAGGCTCTACCATCTCCACGCCGGGTTCCCGGCCATCGAGGTGCCGGAAGGTTTGATTCTGGCCCGGGGCACCGCCGATCCGCTGGCCGACGCCCGCAGGCAGCAGGAGATCGGCACGCCGCGCTTTGGCCGCCCGACCGGTGACTGGGATCTGATCCACGGAGAGCTGGTGACCTTCACCGACCCGCAGCGCGACCTGCCGCCCATCGACCGGCTGGAAGGCTTCCGGCCCGGCGGGTACAGCATGTACCAGCGGGTGATGGTGGCGGTGCTCTGCAAGCGCACCTCGATTCCCGCCTGGACCTACTGCATGCCCCGTGTTGATAACGGCACCCGGCTTGACACCGGCGTATGGCATCGAGCGTGATAGAAAATAATCGGCTCAAATCGGCAAAGATCGTTTGACATAGCACATAGTGCCTTTGTATATTGATGGAGTTTTTTAACTTGGGAGAGGTGCGTCCAGTCTCTCCTGTTTCGCCTCTGGCGGACGTGGCAAACAACCAAAACGCCCGTGGAGCAAGAGAATGAACGAGATGGAAGACCGCTGGTTATCAATAACCGAGATCTGCAAGTACCTCGGGGTCAGCAACGACACCGTTTACAAATGGATCGACAAGCATGGCATGCCCGCCCACCGCATGGGTCGTCTTTGGAAGTTCAAGAAAGATGAAGTGGACGAGTGGGTCAAGGCTGGCGGCGCGGCCGAGCCTGTAGAAACCGACAAGAAGCGCAAGGAGTAATAACGGGCCATGAACCATGTGATCCACAACAGCATCGTGAATTTTATCTGGGGTATCGCCGACGACGTGTTGCGTGATGTCTATGTGCGCGGCAAGTACCGCGACGTGATCCTGCCGATGACGGTCATCCGCCGCCTCGATGCGCTTTTGGAACCGAGCAAGGAAAAGGTGCTCGGCATGAAGAAGCAGCTCGACGGGGCTGGGATCGCCAACCAGCACGCAGCCCTCTGCCAGGCCTCCGGCGAAGCCTTTTACAATGTCTCGCCCTTTACCCTGCGCGACCTGAAGAACCGCGCCAAGCAACAGCAGCTCAAGGCCGATTTCGAAGCCTACCTGGACGGCTTTTCACCCAACGTCCAGGAGATCCTCGACAAGTTCAAGTTCCGCAACCAGATCCCGACGCTGATCGAGGCGGACATTCTCGGCCACCTGATCGAGAAATTCCTCGACGCTCGCATCAACCTCGGGCCCAAGCCGGTCAAGGACGCGGACGGCAACGAAATGCTCCCAGCGCTAGACAACCATTCGATGGGCACCATCTTCGAGGAGCTGATCCGCCGCTTCAACGAGGAGAACAACGAAGAGGCCGGGGAGCACTTCACGCCTCGTGATGTGGTCAAGCTCATGGCAGACCTGATATTCCTGCCAGTGGCCGACGACATCGAATCAGGGACCTACCTCGTCTATGACGGGGCCTGCGGCACCGGCGGCATGCTGACCGTCGCGGAGGAGCGTCTGGCCGAGCTGGCGCAGAACCATGGAAAGGATGTTTCCATCCACCTCTTCGGTCAGGAGGTGCAGCCGGAAACCTACGCCATTTCCAAGGCCGACCTACTGCTCAAAGGCGAAGGGGCCGAGGCCGAGAACATGAAGTACGGCTCCACGCTCTCCAGCGATGCCTTCCCGTCGCAGGAGTTTGACTTCATGCTCTCCAATCCGCCTTACGGCAAGAGTTGGAAGACCGACCTGGAGCGCCTGGGCGGCAAAGGCGACATCAAGGACCCGCGCTTTGTCACCCAGCACGCTGGTGACCCGGAATACAAGATGATCACCCGTTCCTCGGACGGGCAGCTCATGTTCCTGGTCAACAAGCTCTCCAAGATGAAGCACACCACCCGCCTCGGCAGCCGCATCGCTGAGGTCCACAACGGCTCGTCGCTCTTTACCGGCGACGCCGGTCAGGGCGAGAGCAACATCCGTCGCTGGATTATCGAGAACGACTGGCTAGAGGCTATCATCGCCCTGCCGGAAAATATGTTCTACAACACCGGCATCGCTACCTACATCTGGGTACTGACCAACCGCAAGAGCGAAGAGCGCCGGGGCAAGGTCCAGCTCATCGACGCCACCGAATGGTACGTGCCGCTGCGCCGCAATCTCGGCAAGAAAAACTGCGAATTCTCCGAAGAACAGACTCGCACCATTGTCGATCTGGTGGTCAATCCACGTGAAACCGAAAAATCCAAGATTTTCCCCAACGAGGCTTTCGGCTACTGGAAAGTAACGGTGGACCGTCCGCTGCGCCCAGCTGTCGACCTGAGCCCGATCCGGCTGGAACGGTTCGAGAGGACCTGCGCCAAGGCCAAGGAGGAGCCGCTGGCCAACCTGGCCAGCCGTGTGGCTGATGTCCTCGGAGTCGGTCCGCATCTGGACTTCAACGCCTTTCTGAACGCCTGCGACACCGATGCCGACAAGCACGGCGTCAAGCTCACCGCCAAGCGCAAGAAGCTGCTGCAGAGCGAACTCTGCGATACCCGCGAGGACGCCACGCCGGTGCTGAAAAAATTTTACAAGCCGGGCAAGGCCAAGCCCGACCCCATCCATGGCCTGTTCGAGGCCGAGGTGAACGGCAAGACCTGCGTGGTCGAATACGAGCCGGATACAGCCCTGCGCGACAGCGAGCAGGTGCCGCTGTTGGAAGAAGGCGGCATCGAGGCCTTCTTCCGGCGCGAGGTCCTGCCCTACACCCCGGATGCCTGGATCGACCCGGGCAAGACGTTGGTAGGTTACGAGATCTCCTTCACCCGCCATTTTTACAGGCCCGCGCCCATGCGCACCCTGGATGAGATTAGGGCGGATATCTACGCCTTGGAGCAGGAAACCGAGGGGTTGCTGGAACAGATTGTTGGTGAGGCCGAACAATGAGCGAACGGGATAGCTTACTTGAGTCTATTGCTAATACTACGGCGGATTATCGAGACAGTGATCTCCCTGCACCATCTCCCGCCCATGTAGACCGCTGGGTGTGCCAATTCGACACGACAGCGCAACTGCCGATGCTGCGCGAGATGGATCATGTCCTGAAAAACACCTATTTCTCAAAAGAATGGGTTAAAGGATTTTTTGCACACCAGATAAAACATGAAAAGCTGACAGGGCCCGCCCCGTGCAGCTTTTGGCAAGCTGCTCATATTCTTGACATTCAGCAGAATGGGCACAGTCAGTCCGAGATCAGGCAATTATTCGGATCAGCACTTCTTGATCAGTGCGGTTTAAATGTTGATACGTGCGGAGCAGCGGGGGGTGACTATCTATACATCGACGATGTTGTTTTTACGGGTGGGAGAGTGAAGAACGATCTTTCCGCATGGATCAGGAACTCAGCCCCGGCAGAAGCCACCATTCATATACTCGTAATTGCAGCTCACCGTCTTGGTGAATGGCAATGCATTGAGAGCTTGAAGCAAGTCGCAACCCAAGCTGGCAAGAAAATCAAACTGAATTTGTGGGCAGCAGCGCGGATTGAAAATCGGAAAAAGTACCGGAATACTTCTGAAGTCCTTTGGCCTGCGGCTCTTCCAACCGATGGAGCTCTGGCAGCTTATATGGCGCAAGAGCACCGTTTCCCGTTTGAAGCCCGTCAGCCCGGCGGAAAGCTTGAGCATCAGATTTTCTCATCAGAGGAAGGTCGCCAACTTGTAGAGCGGGAGCTGCTACTAGCTGGCATCCGCATTCGAGGATTCTGCCAAGACCCCGGTCGATCTCTGCGGCCCCTTGGATTCGGTGCATTCGGATTGGGGTTCGGTTCAACTATCGTCACCTTCCGCAACTGCCCAAATAACTGCCCGCTTGCACTTTGGTGGGGTGATCCGGATGCCCCCGCCCACCACCCCTTTAGCAAGTGGTATCCGCTGTTCCCGCGCAAGACCTACAACAAGGAGGTCAATTTTGATGACATTGACTTCTGAAGCGACGCGTAACAGCCAGATACGAGTCTATGATCCCGCCGTGAGTGTCGTTTTCCTTAAAACGAACGAGCGTTTCGGCGGCTTATCGAACATGGCACCGGGCTTTCCGCTACGCATCAACGGCATTCCAATTCGCACTTCGGAAGCTCTCTACCAAGCCTGCCGATTCCCGCATATGCCGGATGTGCAACGTCGCATTCTCGACGAGCACAGCCCCATGACTGCAAAAATGCGTACTAAGCCGTTTCGCAGTCAGTCACGTCCTGATTGGGACAATGTGCGCGTAAAGATTATGCGCTGGTGTCTCCGAGTTAAGCTGGCGCAGAACTGGCATACGTTTAGCGAGTTGTTATTAGCGACCGAAGACCGGCCTATCGTCGAACAATCCCGCAAAGATGACTTCTGGGGCGCAAAGGTCACCAAGAATGGTACGCTCGTGGGCATGAACGTCCTTGGTCGCTTGTTGATGGAATTGAGGGAGCAACTGAAGTCTGAAGACCCCGAAAGCTTGAAGATTGTCGAGCCTCCGCCAATACCGGAGTTCATGCTGTTTCAAAAACCAATTGAACCGGTATATGCAGGCCGAAGTGCTTTTAACTTTGGAGAGGGTGAAGACCAGAAACACCGGCCAAACTCTCCGCCAATACAGCGGGACCTAATGCAAACTTCTCTTTTCGAGCAGCCGGAAAGTTCGCAGGATCAAATAACGAATCGGGAGGAACGGTTGGGCTCAACGATTAAGAGCGAGAAGCTCCAGCCCTACCCAGAATATAAGGACTCTGGACAACCATTTTTGGGGAAGATCCCGGCCCACTGGAATCTTTTCAGAAACGGCCGGCTTTTTTCTCAGCGCAACGAGACTGGTTTTGGGGAGTTGCCCATCCTCGAGGTGTCCTTGAAAACCGGTGTCCGCGTACGCGACATGGATAACCTGAAGCGCAAGCAGGTGATGTCCGACCGGGAAAAATACAAACGGGCGGCCCAGGGGGATATTGCCTACAACATGATGCGCATGTGGCAGGGGGCCGTTGGCGTTGCGCCCGTCGACGGGCTGGTCAGCCCGGCCTATGTCGTTGTGCGACCCCTTCCCGACGTGGACTGCCACTACTTCAGCTATCTGTTCCGCACCGCCTCCTACATGAATGAGGTGGACGCCTATTCCCGGGGCATAGTGAAAGACCGTAACCGGCTTTACTGGCAGGATTTCAAGCGCATGCCGTCGCTAGTTCCGCCAATTGAGGAACAGCGGCACATCACCCGGTTCCTCGAAGCGGTCGGCAGCAAGGTCCAGCGGTTCATCCGCAACAAGCGTCGGCTGATTGACCTGCTCAAGGAGCAGAAGCAGAACGTCATCAACCAAGCCGTGACCCGGGGGCTTGATCCCAAGGTCAAGTTCAAGCCCAGCGGCGTGGAATGGATCGGAGATATTCCGGAGCATTGGGAGGCCAGACGGCTCCGCACGCTGGCGGCGGTCAGGGCAAGTGGCGTAGACAAGAACACGAACGAGGATGAAGTCCCGGTCATGCTCTGCAACTACGTGGACGTTTACAAGAACGACCGCATCACCGCTGCCATCGATTTCATGAAGGCCACTGCCACGCTGGAAGAGATTCGCGCTTTTGAGCTGAAAGCGGGCGACGTAATCATCACCAAGGATTCCGAAAGTTGGGACGACATCGCGATCCCCACCTTCGTCCCCGAGGCGCTGCCGGGCGTCGTTTGCGCCTATCACTTGGCCTTGATCAGACCGTTCTCAGGTGAAATCGAAGGCGAGTTTCTGTTTAGGGCCTTCTCATCCGACCCGGTGGCAGACCAGTTCCGGATTGCCGCCACCGGCGTGACTCGCTTTGGCTTGGCGCAAGGTGCAATCAAGGGGGCATTCTTCCCGCTCCCGCCGCTGGAGGAACAGCGGGTGATTATTGCTCACATCAATGAGAAGTGCGCGGAGATCAGCCAGGCGATTTCAAGGGCAGAGCGCGAGATCGAGCTGATGCGCGAATACCACACCCGGCTGATTTCCGATGTGGTCACCGGCCAGGTGGATGTGAGCGGCATCGAGGTGCCGGAGGTTGCCGAGGAAGAGCTGATGGCGTTGGAAGAGGACACCGCCGATGACGTGATTGATGGCGAGGGGGATATGGATGAAACCGACTGACACCAGAGAAAAGGGCCTGGAATCGATCATCGTCGCCTCCCTCGTGGAGGAGGCCGGATACGTCCAGGGCGACCCGCAGGATTACGACCGGGAACACGCCGTCGACCTGGCCAAACTGCTGCAGTTCCTCGCCGCCACCCAGCCCGATAGCTATGAGGCACTCGGCATCGACGAGGAAGGCCCCAAGCGCACCCAGTTCCTGCACCGCCTGCAGGGCGAGATCGCCAAGCGCGGTGTGGTGGAGGTGCTGCGCGGCGGCATCAAGCACGGCCCGGCCCATGTGGACCTTTTCTACGGCACGCCGACCCCGGGCAACGTGAAGGCGGCCGAACGATTCGCGGCCAATATCTTCAGTGTCACGCGTCAATTGAGATATAGCCGCGTTGAGACCGCGCTCGCCCTCGACATGGCCGTGTTCATCAACGGCCTCCCTATCGCTACCTTCGAACTCAAGAACAAGCTCACCAAGCAGACGGTTCTCGATGCCGTGCAGCAGTATCAACGCGACCGCGACCCGAAGGAGTTGCTGTTCCAGTTTGGCCGCTGCGCCGTTCACTTTGCCGTGGACGATCACGAGGTGCGTTTCTGTACCCACCTTAAGGGCAAAGGCTCGTGGTTTCTGCCCTTCAACAAGGGCTACAACGACGGCGCGGGCAATCCGCCCAACCCTCATGGGCTTGCCACCGACTATCTGTGGAAAGAGACCCTCTCCAAGGCGGGGTTGAGCGACATCCTGGAAAACTACGCCCAGGTGGTGGAGGAAAAGGACGAGAAGACAGGCAAAAAGAGGTACAAGCAGATCTTTCCTCGCTACCACCAGTTGAAGGTGGTGCGCATGCTGCTGGCCAATGCCGCTGAGAGCGGTGTCGGCAGGCGCTACCTGATCCAGCACTCGGCTGGCAGCGGTAAGAGCAACTCCATCGCCTGGCTGGCGCACCAGCTCGTTGGGCTTGAGCACGAGAGCAAAGCGTTGTTCGATTCGGTCATTGTGGTCACCGACCGGCGCGTGCTCGACAAGCAGATCCGCGACACCATCAAGCAGTTTGCCCAGGTTTCCGCCACCGTCGGCCATGCCGAACATTCCGGCGACCTGCGCAAATTCCTCAAGGCCGGGAAAAAAATTATCATCACCACGGTGCAGAAGTTCCCGTTCATCCTCGATGAGATCGGCGACGAACACCGCAAGAGCAAATTCGCCATCATCATCGACGAGGCCCATTCCAGCCAGGGCGGCAAGACCACCGCCGCCATGAACCGCGTGTTGGAGGAGACCGCACCCTATGGCGGCTCTGATGACGAGGGGGAAGAGACGGTCGAGGACAAGATCAACAAGATCATGGAAGGCCGGAAGATGGTGACCAACGCCAGCTACTTCGCCTTCACCGCGACCCCCAAGAACAAGACCCTGGAGATTTTCGGCGAGCCGGACCCGCAACCCGACGGCACCGTGAAGCACCACCCGTTCCACAGCTACACCATGAAGCAGGCCATCCAGGAGGGCTTCATCCTCGATGTGCTGAAGAACTACACCCCGGTGGAGAGCTACTACCGCCTGGCCAAGACGGTGGAGGACGACCCGCTCTTCGACGCCAAGAAAGCCCAGAAAAAGCTGCGCCGATATGTGGAGTCCCATGAGCATGCCATCCGCGAGAAGGCCGAAATCATGGTGGACCATTTCCACGCCCAGGTGATCGGCCATCGCAAGATCGGCGGCCATGCCCGGGCCATGGTCATCACCAACGGCATTGTGCGGGCCATCCAGTATTTCCACGCCTTCAAGGATTACCTCAAGGAGCGCAAGAGCCCTTACGAACCCATCGTGGCTTTTTCCGGGGAGCACGAGTACGGCGGCAAAAAGGTCACCGAAGCGACCCTGAACGGCTTTCCCAGCAGCCAGATTCCGGACAAGGTTCAGCAGGACCCGTACCGCTTCCTGATCGTCGCCGACAAGTATCAGACCGGCTACGACGAACCACTGCTGCACACCATGTACGTGGACAAGGCGCTTTCCAGCATCAAGGCGGTGCAGACCCTCTCGCGGCTCAATCGCGCCCATCCGCAGAAGCACGACACCTTTGTGCTCGATTTCTACAACGACTCGGAGACCATCCAGAAGTCGTTCGAGCCCTATTACCGGACCACCATCCTCAGTGACGAGACCGACCCCAACAAGCTCCACGATCTGAAGTCGGATCTGGACGGCTACCAGGTCTATTCGCAGGTGCAAATCGACGATCTAGTGGGGCTCTACCTGAACGGCGCGGACCGCGACAAGCTCGATCCGATCCTGGATGCCTGCGTGGCCACCTACAACGCCGATCTCGATGAAGACGGCCAGGTGGACTTCAAGGGCAAGGCCAAGGCTTTCGTCCGCACCTACGGCTTTCTGTCCTCGATTCTGGCGTACTCGAATGCCGACTGGGAAAAGCTGTCGATCTTTCTGAATTTCCTGATCCCGAAACTCCCCGCGCCCAAGGAAGAGGACCTGTCCCGGGGCATCCTGGAGGCCATCGACATGGACAGCTACCGTGTCGAGGTGAAAACCAGCCTGAAGATAGGCCTTGCGGATCAGGATGCCGAAATCGGACCGGTGCCGACCAGCGGCGGTGGCCGCAAACCGGAACCGGAGCTGGACCAACTGAGCAACATTATCAAGGCGTTCAACGACCAGTTCGGCAACATCGAGTGGAAGGACGGCGACAAGATCCGCAAGGTCATCGCCGAGGAGATCCCGGCCAAGGTCGCAGCGGACGCCGCCTACCAGAACGCCATGAAGAACAACGACAAGAAGACCGCCCGGATTGAGCACGACGCCGCGCTGCAGCGCGTCATGATCGACCTCTTGTCCGACCACACCGAGCTGTTCAAGCAGTTCAGCGACAACCCGTCATTCAAGAAGTGGCTGGGGGATACCATCTTCGGCGTGACCTACCAGCAACAGGCCGATAAATCTGCAACGGGGGCGAGCCATGGACGTTAAGACAGCCGCCATTCAGGTTTTACAGCAGGCCGGAACGGCGCTGCACGCCAAGGACATCGCCGAGCAGATCATGACTTCCGGTCTCTGGCAGTCCGAAGGAAAGACCCCAGACGCCACTGTTAGCGCCCGGCTCTATTCCGACATCAAGAGCAATGGGGACAAGTCGCCTTTTGTAAAGGTCGGTCCTCAGACCTTCGCACTTCGGGATTCGGCTGAAATACCGAGCGGCGCTGGGCCGGTTTCTGCGGCCGTCCAAGAGGCTCCAAAACCTTCTCCTGCAAGCGCGGGTTTCTCCTTCACCGATTGCGCTCAGAAGGTGCTTGAGGAGTTCGGCGGCAAGAAGCCGATGCACTACAAGGAAATCACCGAGAAGGCCCTGGCGAAAGGATGGTTGGTGACTGGAGGCAAAACGCCCGAAGCCACCATGTACGCCCAGGTGATCACCGAGATCAAGCGCCAGCAAAAACGTGGTGAGCGCCCTCGCTTCGTTCAGCACGGCCGTGGGTATGTGGGCCTCAGCCAATGGATGGGGCGCGGCCTGGCGTTCCAGATCGAGCAGCACAACCACCAAGTTCGAAAGGCCCTGCGCGAGCGCTTGCTGGCCATGAAGCCCGGCGAGTTTGAGGAGCTCATTTCGCAGTTGCTGGCGGAGATGGGCTTCGAGATGGTCGAGGTGACCAAGCTCAGCGGTGACGGGGGCATCGATGTCCGAGGCACCCTGGTGGTGGGCGATGTGGTCCGCATCAAGATGGCCGTCCAGGTCAAGAAGTGGAAGCTCAAGAACAACATCCAGGCCCCGGTGGTACAGCAGGTACGCGGCAGCCTGGGGGCGCACGAGCAAGGTCTGATCATCACCACCAGCGATTTCAGCCCAGGAGCCGTCAAGGAAGCCGCACAGGCAGACAAGACCCCCATCGCGCTGATGAACGGGGAACAGCTTGTCATGCTCCTGATGGAACACGGCATCGGCGTCCATCGTTCGACGCCTGACTTGTTTGAGATCGACGAAGAATTTGGGCCGGTGATGAAATGACGGCGCGGCAAGTTTTCAGAATACAAAAGGGAGAAAAATATGGCGGACTCTGAGCAAACCACAACGACCCCCGAGGCTATGCGGGAAGCGGTGATCAGTATGGCGGTTGAGTCCTGGCGCTTTGGCCGGGTGTTTGACCGTCTACTGCTGAAACTCGATGCCGGAGAGCAGAACCGGTACAAGAGTCAGTTCCGCTGGTTCATCAAAAAGGTCGAAGAGGCCCTTGAGCAAGCGGATCTGCGGATCGTCAACGTCGAGGGGCATCCCTTCGACCCCGGAATGGCCGCCACCCCGCTGAATATTGAAGAGTTCGATGCGAAGGATGCCTTGATGGTCGATCAGATGCTCGAGCCGATCATTATGGGGAAAGAAGGTTTGGTTAAGACAGGAACCGTCACTTTGAGGAAGGTGGAACTATGAAAAATTTCGTCGGCATTGACCTGGGCACAACAAACAGCGCGATCTGTTCCTATGACGGTTCCGAAACCCGCATCTGGAAGAGCCCTGAACAGAATGATGTGACGCCATCGGCGATCTATATCGACCGACGCGGCAACAAATACGTGGGCAAGCGGGCCTACGATTCGGCTCCGCACAGCCCTGATAACTCCGCGATGCTGTTCAAGCGGCTTATGGGAACGAGCACGCCCGTTCAGCTTTCTGCGGTGAACCTCACCAAGACCCCCGAGGAATGTTCCGCAGAGGTATTGAAGGTTCTGTTTGGCTACATGCCGGAGGAAATCCGAAACGATCCCGATACCGGAACCGTCATCACCGTACCTGCGGCGTTTAACCAGATGCAGAAGGACGCCACCATGCAGGCCGCCAGCATGGCAGGTCTCGGCAAGGTGGCGCTTATGCAGGAGCCGGTCGCAGCGGTCATGAGCGTCATGCGTGCCCGCAACACCGATGGTATGTTCCTGATCTACGACTTGGGTGGCGGCACCTTGGATATCGCCATTGCCGAAAGCCTTGGTGGGCGGGTCAACCTGCTCGCCCACGGCGGTATCGCTATGTGTGGCGGCCGGGATTTCGACCGCGTGCTTGTCGATAACGTTGTCCGCCCCTGGCTGCTGGAGAACTTCGACCTGCCAGAAGACTTTTCCGTAAATCCGAGCTTCAAATCGCTCATCCGGCTGGCCACCTGGGCCACCGAACGCGCCAAGATCGAACTGTCGGCCCGCGAGGATTCGGTTATCAGCCTCTCGGAAACCGAAGCCCGGGTAAGAGATCTCAACGGCAATGAAATCTATCTCGATATTCCCCTGCAGCGTGACACCTACGACAAACTGATTGCCGAGCGCGTCGGAGAATCAATCGACTCTGCCCGGGAGACGCTCAACAAGGCCGGTCTCTCTCCGCATGACCTGGAGCGTATTGTGTTCGTCGGCGGGCCGACCAATTATAAACCCCTGCGCGACAAAGTTGCTTTTGAGCTGGGGATTCCTGGCAACACCGATGTGAATCCCATGACGGCCGTGGCCGAAGGGGCAAGCCTTTTTGCGGAATCCATTGACTGGAGCTCGCAGAATCGGTCACGCAAAAACACCCGTGGGCAGATTTCATCTGGCGGTGGGCTGGCACTGTCGTTCAACTACATTGCCCGCACCCCGGATGTGAAAGCCAAGATTGCCGTTCAGTTGGCGGGCCAGGCTAGGGCTGGCTCCGAATTCCAGGTCGACAGCGTCGATACTGGTTGGACCTCGGGTCGCCTGCCGCTCAAGCATGGCGCAACCATCGACGTCACCCTGACAAAAACCGGCGACAACACCTTCAAGGTGTTTGTGTTCGACTCTGTCGGCGGCCCCATCGCCCTGGAACAGGACAAGATCGTCATTACCCGAACCGCAGCCACCGTCGATGCCATCCCAGCCTCTCACTCGGTTGGTATCGAGGTCTTGGAGAAACTCGGCGGCCGTCCCGTACTCGACTATTTGGTCCGTTCGGGCGACTCCCTTCCCAAGAAGGGGAAAAAGGTATTCAAGGCGGCTGAGTCACTCAAGTCCGGTGCCTCGGGATCGCTCAACCTGAAACTTTGGGAGGGCGAGATCGAAGATCCAATTACCGACAACCGCCCCATCGGTGTCCTGAAGATTTCCGGCTCCGACTTCGATGACGGTGTGATCCCGGCCGGTGCCGATCTGGAATGCGAATTCGAGATCCTGGACTCCGGGAACATCATCATCGAAGTCTCCGTGCCCTGCATCGGCGGCACCTTCCACTCCGGAAAGAACTTCTACTCTCGCCAAGAGGGACAGCTCGACTACACCGCCGCCGCCGTCATGGTTGTCGAGGAAGGCGAAAGAACGCTGAACCGCATCGACGAGATCAACGAGGTGGTGGATAACCCGAAACTGGAACAAGCGCGGCAGAAGCTTGAATCCGCTGTCTCGCTCGATCCAGAGGAAGCAGAGACCGAGAAGTCCCAGGAGGCCATGGAGAAGGTGCTCGAGGCACGGAAACTCCTTGCTCAGGTCCGAAAAGAACACCTCAAGGAGATTCGTCAGATTGACCTCGACGGTGTGGTGTCCTTCTTCGACGAACATATCCGGCAGCATGCCCGTCCGTCCGAGGCGTCGGCCTTCGACAACCTGGCAAAAACGGCTCAACGCTCAATCGACCGAAACGACAAGGATTTCGAGCACCACCTTGATGAATTGAAAGGCAAAAACTTCGAAATCCTCTGGCGGCAGGATTGGTTTGTGGTCGAGCGGTTCAAATGGATGGTCAGCTCACCCCATCAGTTTGCCGATAAGCACCGTTTCGAGGAGCTCGCCCAGATCGGAACGCAGCTCATGCGCTCCGATGACATAGAAAAACTTCGCGCCGTTGTCGCCCAGCTTTCGATGATTCAGATCGGCGGCGGCCCCGACAACGAGATGTTCGATGTAGCCAACATTATCAGGGGATGATTTATGGCGAAGGACTTATGGCTGCCTAAAGGCTTTGAGTTGCCGGACGGATCGAAAATCCGGTCGCTCCTCCATTCAGGAAACGAATGGCAGATTTTCGATACTAATGGCTCGAACAATATCCTGCTCACGCGTCCGGAACTTGCGCAAAAGTGGGATGAATTCGGCTTCCTCGACGAATCCCTGTTCGGAGATGTCGCTTTCGGGAGTGAATCATTCCGTAGCCTGAGCAGCCATAAGAAGTACACCCTGACGGCGGTTGAGAATGGGAAATCCCCGGAAAGCAAGGTCGATGCACTGGCCTTTGCCTTCGCCCTCAAAGAGTCTCGGAAACTGTCGGAGGATGCCTCCTTCCATGATGCCGTTTATGTCGAGCAGTATTCCAGACTGCTCCCGGCCTGGACACTGACACCTCACGTCGATGATGAAGTTGTCTTGGGAACATGGATCACCGGTGGGGTCGTCATCTCGACGGAATCTTTCCGGCGTTTGACCAGCCTGACCGGCTGGATGCCCGTTGGCGATCTGGCAGAAATTGTAAAAGCTGCCGGGTTTAGCGTACCTGCGGATGCGGGCCTGCTGGCCAAGCGCAAGCCCGCCTCTCAGGCCAAGAACGACGCGAAGGCCGCCATTGCCAAGGAGGCTGTAGTCGAACCTGACCAGCCGCAAATGCCTGAAGAACCAGCCGAGGCCAAGGTTTTTAAACTTCCAGGACGGCCGCAGCTTGAGGAGTTTTTCAACGAACACGTCATCGACATCATCTTCAATGCCGAGAAATATCAGGCTTTGGGTATCGATTTCCCTTCCGCCATCGTCCTCCACGGGCCGCCGGGTTGTGGCAAGACTTTTGCCGTGGAGCGGCTTGTCGAGTTTATCGATTGGCCCAGCTACTCGATTGATTCCAACAGCGTCGGCAGCCCCTACATTCACGAAACCAGCAAGAAGATCTCCGAGGTTTTTGACAAGGCAATTGATGGGGCTCCGTCCGTCGTCGTCATCGACGAGATGGAATCTTTCCTGTCGGATAGGCGCTCCGGCAGCTCCTCCGGTTTGCATCACGTCGAAGAGGTAGCGGAATTCCTTCGGCGGATTCCTGAAGCCATCAAGAACAAGGTGCTGATTATCGCCATGACGAATCTGATCGAGATGATCGATCCGGCGATACTGCGGCGCGGACGTTTTGACCACATCATCGAGGTCGGCATGCCGTCGAGGGAAGAAGTGGCTTCGCTGGTGGACTCACTCTTGAGCAAACTGCCGAAAGCCGACGACCTTAACGTGGACAAGATCCTCGATGCGCTTACCGGCAAAGCGCTCTCCGATTCGGCTTTTGTCATACGCGAGGCCGCACGGCTCGCTGCCAAGGCCGGGAAGACGGAACTCGATCAAACCAGCATTGAGGCAGCGTTGAACAGCCTTCCTAAAGACCAAGAGAAAAAAAGCAGACGCATCGGATTCGTCTGGGATGACAAGTAACCGGAGGGGAGCATGGACCTTTTACAAAATCCTTTTCACATTCTGAATGCCAGCCCCCGCGATAACCGTCGACGGATCATGGAACTGGCCGATGAACGCAGCCTTTTGCTCGACTCAAGCGAGTGCATGGAGGCGCGTTCGGAGTTGACCAATCCCCGGAAAAGGCTCTCCGCTGAAGTCGCCTGGCTGCCAGGCATTGGGCCAAAGCGTGTGGGAGAAGTGTTGTCGCTTCTCGAGTCTTCGCCAGCGGATTTGCTCGCCGTCGATAACCTGTCGTCAATTGCTCGGGCGAATCTGCTTGCAGCAGGACTCGCTCGTTTATCTGACCACAATGCCGATGACGTGGCGGAATGGATTCTCGAAATCTCATGGGCATTTGAGGACCTCGACGCCGATGAGCTGAGCGTGATCATCAACGAGGAACGGGTTGTTTCCGGTTTTCCGGAAGTGTCGGATCTCTCTGCCGTCGAAGCTGAAATCCAGGAACGGCGGAGACACTATCGCCAGGTCATCAAGTCGGCCCTCGACAATCTTTCCCCAAAAGAACTCGTGGAGGCAGTCACCGTTGCCGTCGAGTCCGCGACTGATGATGGCGAGGAACATGGCCCTATTATGATAGCCGACCTCGTTGATTCTTATGAGGTTGAAGCACAGGGATTCCTTGATAAGGAAGAAGGAAACATAAAAGCCCTCGTGGAAAAACTGCGAGCCGCCGTCGATGCGGAACGGCCCGATTCCACCTTGGCCCCCATGGTGAACCAGTTGATTCAGGTTGTGAAGAACTGGGATACCGTCGCTCAGCCGATTCAGGTCAGCACGAAGAGCCGAGGGCTCGATCACGACGCCAGCCACCGAGTTGCCGGTTTGGTTCGCGGCCTGGCGATTCATATGTTCAATGAGCACGGCAAGCTCGATTTCTCGCAGCAACTCACGAATATGCTGCAGGAAGTGTTTGCGGAGGTTGGTGAGGTTGCCGAACGCACCGCTGAGGATGCAGATGCTCTTGGTGAGATAGCGGAGCAGCGGGTTCTTCATTCAGAAGTTTCAAAAGTCGAGGAGCTCACCACCCAGATTAAAGCCGACGTCGATGGTGGCCGACCGGATACATATTTATCACCAAAAGTTAATCAGCTTTGCCAGCTCGTCATGAATTGGGAAATTGATCCCGAGCATGATGCTAGTCAACACGCAGCGTGGATCGTTCGAGATTTAGCGATTCATATGTTCAACAAGCATGACAAGCTGGATTTTGCGCAACAGCTCACAAAGGCACTTCTTGGAGTATTTGATGATGCTGGTGAAATTTCTGATCGCATTGCCGATGATGCTAAGGCTCTTCAAGAAATAGCAGCAAGCCGAAGCAAGTTAATTTCTCAATTCCGGGAATTTAACCTAAACGGAAACTCATTTTCATTTAAGGGTAGAACATATAGCACGAAAGATATTCGTCATATTGGATTCTATCGAGCCGTTACAACTCACAAGACCAACTTTATCGAAACGGGAAAGACTGAGCAGGCCAATATTTACCTTACGATGTCTGGAGGGCAAGAGGTTAAAATCTCCGTAGATGAACAGGGATTTTTCTTCAACAAGGACAAATCAGCGCAAATCAAAACGGTCGTCGAGTTCTACTCATACTTGTCTCACGTTACCTTTGATCACCGGGTTGAATTTTACGAGTCGCAAATAAAACGAAACGGCTATTTTGAGTATGACAAGTGTCATTTTTATCCGCGTAAAAAAATAATATTCCGTGGACGGGATTTCGACCTGTCGTCAACTTCATTTTTTCGTGGGTATGGCTACGTTGAGATGAGAAAAAAGGATTTTGGGATTCTCGACAAAATAAAGAGAGAAGTATCCCTAACCAAAATTCCGCAGTTCAGCACCATAATCGACACTGATGTGATTTTCCATTTATTGGATAAACATTTCTCATTGAGGTGGAACTCATAGTCAAGGACCAGGCTTTCATAGCAGATTTCGAAGGGCATATATGGATAACAAAGACAACAAACGCGGATTTTCTGGGCTCTCAGATCTGACCTCGGACACCCGAACTGTCCCACAGGCTCAACGCCAAACCAGCCCGCAGCCATCAGCGCCACAAAAACCAGTGTTCGCCTTGCTGGAGCTGACCAAATGGCCGACCCTTCCTGCCCCATGGTCGAGCGTTGACAGCGGCGAGACTTGGATCTGGGGAGATTTCTTCCTGACCTTCCAGAAGAAACCGAAGAACGTTCTTGACCTCACCATGGAAATGCAGGGGAAGAAGGCCGAGTACCGGGGGATGACCTATCACTACGCCATGTCGGTTTTCTACCGCATCGACAGGAATCCTCACGGGCCATCCCACCGGCCGATCATGACCATTGCCCTCGAGCAGGCCGATATGGGCATGCTGGCCAAAATGCTCGGCAGCGAAGCTGGCGAGCTCCTCCAAACCGAGGGTGGCAGCAAAATGGGACCGCTGATGATTGGTCTCTTCACCGGCGAGACACGATTGAACCTTGGTGATTATGAAGGCGACACAAGCTCACAGGCGGTCAAGCGGAGGTTTTTCGAAATCCTGGGTCGGCAGTTGGGAGTAAGCGGCCAGCCAAAGATGATAGGCGACCTGGCGCAGGCACATGGGCATCCGGAAACGGGGCTGCCCGCCAAAAAGAAAAACTCCGGATGCGCCCCGGTGATTCTTTTGTGTATTGGCATTGGTGGCCTGGGCGCTTGGGGGCTGACGTTCATATGAGGGAGCTCGGCATGAGATTGGTTTGTGAAACGGAAGGGGTCGATACCCATGGCTGGTGATAACGACAAGGACAAAAAGGGCTTCTCCGGGCTTTCAGACTTGGCGTCCGAGGTCAGTGACATCAATGAGCCAATAAAGCCTGAGCCAAAAGCAGAGGCAAAGCCCTCAACGCCTAAGCAACCGCCTCAGCCTCAACGGGAAGCAGCTCCTTCCGAACCCGAGCGAAAAACTACAAGCTCTCCTCCGCCTATTGAAACCGTGAGCTCTGGCAAAAGCGGCGGCGGTTCGGGAGGCAAATGGATTCTTGGCATTATCGGCGTCGTCTTTGTGATCTGGCTGATTAATAACGCCGGGCAAAGTAACAAAAAGCCCTCTTACACTCCGCCATCGTCGTCGCAAAGCTACAACTACCCGCAGAGCACCCCGGCTCCGGCAGTTCAAGCGCCAAGCACGACCCAAAGCGCCGGACTGCAATATACAAAGCCTTCGGTCGGCACCAACAACGTCCTGTCCGTGCCGGAAATTCGCTGGTGCATCCGGGAGGGCATTCGCATTGAAGCGATGCGGGACGTCATCGATAACAATGCGGGAATCGATGAGTTCAACCGGATTGTCAACGATTACAACAGCCGCTGCGGAAGCTACCGGTATCGCCAAGGCTCCCAGTCTCGAGCTGAACGTGATGTGGAAGCCTACAGAAGCCAGATTGTCTCGGAGGCCATTCGGGAAGCCAGACAGTTGGGGCATTCCTATCAACCCTCCTATCCATCGGTTTCGCCAGGCGTATCGACCAGCACCGCTCCCAAGAAGCCCAATGCCCAATACACCAGAGAGGCACAACAGATTCTGACCGACCTCGGTTACGATCCCGGACCAGTGGATGGCGATTACGGCCGCCGGACTGCCGAAGCGGTGAAGGCCTTCCAGCGTGATGTTGGTATCACGCAAGATGGCTGGATTGACGAAGACTTGCTGAGCACGCTCCGGAGAGCAAAGACGGCTTATACACCGCGAGTCTATCAACCTGAGCCGCAGAACCAGACAAGTTTGCCGCCGCGTTCCAGCACCCCTCCGGCTACTGCCTCAGCTAAACCCAAAAACCTCTCCTACGAGGAACAGTCTAAGTACGATGCTGCACAGCGTCTTCGCAGGCTTGGCTATGATGTGGATTGGCGAACCAACTCTTTAACGGACATGCTCGATGCAGAATCTAGGATCGGTACGGCGAACCGCCTTGCCCGGCTCGGCTATAAGGTGGATTGGCGAACAAGCTCTCTGACGGACATGCTTGACGCAGAATCCAGGATCGGCACGGCGAACCGTCTTGCCCGGCTTGGCTATGATGTGAATTGGCGAACAAGCTCTTTAACGGACATGCTTGACGCGGAATCTAGAATCGGTGCGGCTAATCGCCTAAAACGGAAAGGAATTTCAGTAGATTGGCGAAACTACTCGCTAACACAGTTGTTGAATATGGAGTATGGGCAGAACTGACCTGGGCCGTATACATTTTCAACCGGTTTTATCAAGTCGCTAACTGGAACAGCATCAGCGGAAATATCAAAGCGAGATGATTCACGAATGCCTTGGACTTCGGAACACACTAAATGGCTCGTCGACACCGGCGAACGACTGAAGACTGCCGACGGCAAGGAGGTCGAGGTTTGGGAGTTCCGTCATGAGAAAGACGAGGCAGTGCTCTCCGCCTGGGCGAAACACTTCCGGAATCACTACTGCTTTGATAGCGAAATCGATTATTGGCGCAGGGGGTATAAGTGCTCTCGCGGAGAGTATCTCAACACCATAAAGTTCCCGGACCCAAAAGATGCCCCAGGACCCAGTATCCGCGCTGGCGACTTTGGGGAAGTGCTGGTTGCCGATTTTCTTGAATACCTGCTTGGCTACTGGGTTCCACGCACTCGCTATGGTGACAAAACCATTCGGAACGAGTCGACAAAAGGTAGTGACATCATCGGCTTTCATATCGTCAAGGATGGCAAAGCCTCTTCGAAGGATAAGCTGGCGATCTTTGAAGCGAAGGCGCAATTCTCAGGAAAGAAAGCCAAGGCGAGACTTCAAGACGCCGTAGATGGCTCAGCAAAAGACATCGCACGGAAGGCAGAGTCTTTAAATGCCATCAAGCAAAGGCTTCATGGTCGGAATGAGCTCGATGATGCCGAAAAAATCGAGCGTTTCCAGAACGAAGTAGATCACCCATACAAGGAAGTTTATGGAGCTGTCGCGCTCTTTGAGAATCCGCTTTTTGACGGTCACCTGACATCCTCGACCGACGCCTCTTCTCATCCGCATTCAGGTGACCTTGCGTTGGTGGTCATCAAAGGGGATCAGATGATGGTACTCGTCCACGAGCTCTACAGGAGGGCTGCGGATGAGGCCTGAACAGAAATCCCAACTTCTGCTGGGCGTCACCCGCTCAAAGGCCAAGATGCTCGAGTACAGTGTTCCTGAAGAGCATCACATCAAGATCACTCAAGATCCGGCCAAGCTCTTCACCCTCTCGATTGGCTTGCTTGGTGACCTCGCCGCCGCCATCAACCGGGAGGAGCCAGATCCCGATTCCCTCGCAGAGCTGAAAACCAATCTGCTATTTTCCGCCCGCTTTTTCGACTCCTACCTCCAGTCAAAGCTGAACGAGACACTTGATCCATACCTCGTGCTTCTGGGCTCCGCCTCCTATTACCTGTGCGATCTTCCCGGAAGCTCGTCGGTATTGGCGAAACGCATCGATGGCGACTGCCCGGATTTGGATGGCGATGGTTTGGAAGACCTGTTGCTCTGGTTGTTGCAGGCCGATCTGGGGACCTATTTTGATGAAACTGATGGACCATTCGGCGGATTCATCGACGGGATTTCAAAGTGGATTCTCCAGTTTTTCGAGGATGGGAACGGCGAAGATAATCTTCTCGATTTGGCCACGAAGCTGAGGGACGCCGTCTATGAATTCGGTACTCCCCGACAGCTCCTGTTGGGTGACGTGATCGCGGCGGTTCTGAGGAAAAAGCTCGAGAATTCCGCCTGGAAGGCATTGCCAACATATTCCGGGCTGCCCCGCGACAAATGGCTCCAAGCGCTGCAAAAGGAGTCGTTCATCAAGGAACTCTGGCCTGCACAACACCTTTTGGGCCAGGCGGATGTTCTCAAAGGCGAGTCTGCCATCGTTCAAATGCCCACCAGCGCTGGCAAAACGAAGGCAACGGAACTGATACTTCGAAGCGCGTTTCTGGCCGAGCGCGTGTCACTGACCATCATCATCGCCCCGTTCCGGGCGCTGTGCCATGAGATCAAGAACAACCTCGTCGAGGCATTCCACAACGAACCCACCAAGGTGGATGAATTATCCGATGCCCTACAGACCGACTTCGAGATTGCCGAACTTCTGGGGCACCAACAGATCCTGGCCGTAACCCCCGAGAAGCTGCTCTACGTCCTTCGGCACGCTCAGGAGCTGGCTGCCCACGTTGGCCTGCTGGTCTTTGATGAAGGCCACCAGTTCGACAGCGGCACCCGAGGCATCACATACGAGCTGCTCCTAACATCGCTGCGCTCCATGATTCCAGAAGGAACCCAGAAGGTGCTGATCTCAGCGGTCATCAGCAACGCCGAAGCCGTCGGAGAATGGCTGAACGGCGAGCCTAATGTCGTGGAAGGCACAACCCTGATTCCGACCTTCAGGTCGGTCGGGTTCGCGAGCTGGCTCGATCAGTTGGGAAGGATCGAGTACGTCGACAGCCGTGACGCCGAACAAGGCGAGTTTTTCGTTCCGAGGGTGATCGAAAGATTCAATCTCGGAAGGAAGAAGCGGGAAAGGACGGACCGTTTTTTTCCTGAAAAGACTGACGGGCAGGCTATCGCACTTTACCTCGGTCTGAAATTGGTCCCGAATGGCAGTATCGCTGTTTTCTGCGGGCGGAAGTCGACAGCGGCCAGCGTCTGTGAAAAGGCCGTCGATATTATCGAGCGAGGCGCACCGCTGGCCTTGCCGTCAGATTTTTCAGACGCCCAGGAAGTTGCGCGGCTGACACATCTGCATGTCGAGAATCTTGGCGCTGACGCCCCGGCGTCTCAGAGCGCGGCACGCGGGATTTTTTCCCATCATGGCAATACACCGCATGGTATCCGGCTATCGGTGGAGCATGCCATGCGTGACGACCTTGTGCGATTCGTTGTTTGTACATCCACTTTGGCGCAGGGAGTAAACCTTCCGATTCGATACCTCATCGTGACCAGCGTCTACCAGGGCATGGAGCGCATCAAGGTTCGCGATTTCCACAACCTCATTGGCCGAGCGGGCCGAGCCGGGATGCATACCGAAGGCAGCATCCTGTTTGCCGATCCGGTGATCTTTGACAAGCGGAAGGCCCGTAACGACAAATGGCGCTGGGACCAGGTGAAAGAGCTTCTGGAACCGCGCAATTCTGAGCCATGCATCAGCAATCTTCTATCGATCTTCGATCCCATCAAGAGCGATGACGAGAAATACACCATCACCATGGAGGCTCTGGATTTTGCCAAGGCCTATATCGACGATCCTGATGAAGTCGCGAAATTAGCTGCCGGGATAGCTGCACGGCATGGAGACAAAAATTTCTCACGAGACGGTGTCGAGCGGCAAGTCGCCTGGAGAATCAGCCTCATCTGTGCTGTCGAGAGCTTCCTGTTATCCCATTGGGATGAATCCGAGGATGGTCTTTCGGAAGCTGATGTGACCCGCCTGGCCGAAGGGACGCTGGCTTTCTTCCTGGCTGATGATCAGAAAAAGGGGCATATCCGCGAGTTGTTTCAGCTTCTCGCTGAAAACATCTCTGCAAACATCACCGATCCGGCTCGCCGCAAAATCTACGGCAGGACGCTTTACGGAATTCAGGATGCCCAAGCCATTGAGGGATGGGTTCAGTCCAACGCTGACAGCCTGCTTTCGATTGTTGATGAAACAGAGGCCCTCGATCTTGCCTGGCCATTGCTTACCCGGCATATCAACGGTGGCGTATTTACCAAGTTCGATAAACCGGAGGTGCTTAAAGAAATCTCGCATGGATGGATCAGTGGAAAGCCCTTCAGCGATCTCCTGAAAATCATCCGTAAGCGAAAAGCCAAGATGATATGGGGCACCCGCCGGAGGGAGTTCAAGATCGACCATGTCGTCGACGTCTGCGAAGGGACGCTCGCATATGACGGAGCGCTTGTTGTAGGCGCTGTGTCTGAGTTTATCGAAACCCTTGCCCAAGATGGCACCGGAGACCTGATCAATCGTCTGCAGCTTTTTCAAAAGCGACTGAAATATGGTCTGCCCACGGAAACCACCATTGCCCTTTATGAGCTTGGCTTTTCGGACCGTGTCATCTCTCAGGATCTCGCCGCATCCTTGAACCTGGCAGCGACCCAAAAGAAGGATCTCGTGAAGGCGCTGAAAAAAGACCGGGACGGAGCTATGGCGGTGATGGAGAAATACCCAGCCTATTTTCAGGAGAGGATGAATGAACTCCTGCAGTAGAAATCCAGATCATCGATCCGAACTATCAAGCGCCCTGCTGTCGGCCCGGCTGTTGGCAGAGCGGGAGGCCTACGATAGTTCTCGGGGGAAGCTCGCATTTCCCCAGGAGGGGCCATGAATCAGCAGGCGCAGCCATCACCAAGAGAGCATCATTTCTACGTTGCGATAGCCAAGTTCCTTTTTCACCATCCAGAGCATGGCATTGTGTCGGTGGGGGACCCGATCAAGATCAGGGATGCAGAGAGATACGGGCTCAGTCCGCTCATACTTTATGGATTGACCGTTGCCGGGTTGCCCATTCGGTGGATGACCTTTACCCCAGTCGATCAGCCCAGGCCTTTCCGGGAAGTTCTTCTGGAGGCGTGGCGTAACGCCGAGGGCTTGCGTGGCCGACCGAACATCCTGCGGATCAACCGCCACCTCGCGACTGCCAGCCCTGGACTGGGAGGGGAAATGGCAAAGATCGGAGTCCGGGTCGAGGTCGCCGATGCTAGGGAGAAATCCCTTCCAGCTTCCCTGCGCTCAGCCCAGGACTCCAGCCGGTGGCTGCTGAGAAAGCACGACGGAAATGACCGATCTCTTACCGGGTCCATCCAGGCCCTTTGCCGGTACGCTCAAGTTGACCACGATTTTCGTGTCAGTGATGGTCACAGAGGCGTGAACAGCCGCGAGATTGAAGACAGAATCCAGCAGTGGCTGACCTTATCGGCGCAAGTGCCGGTGCCAACAGTGACCGGTGGACTCGACTGGGAACCCGGTCCATGGCTGTCATCCTGGGAGACCTCTCTGCCGCCCGATCAGCCCCGATATTTCAACCACGATGGCTTTGATGGCTGTACCTGGCTACTGACAGGTGAGAAGGCACCGGAGGATATCGTCGAGGATGATAATTTCTGGGCCGACAGTGACTATGACAACGCGGCCGAAATCGCCAAGAACCTCGTGGCGTGCTGGCCCAATTCGCCAGCAGAGATTGCCAAGTGTGCCGGGATCACCCTGCGGGAACTTCAATGGTTCACCTCGGGGAAGGCGTCCCTTGACCGGCATGCGCGTTTTGACCTGGAAGCCTTGCTTGGCATCGAATTCGACGAAAGCATGGGTAGATACGTAGAGGCCGGACCTTATGTCCTGGTGGCCAACAAACCACTGGCCCTCAAGGAAGTCTATGAAGGCATTTCCGGCGGCGGAGATGCACGTCCCTGTGAGATTGTCCCTCGCCAGGGAGCCGCAGACCCAAGCTGGCGATACGTGTTGATCAACACGTATGGAGAACCCCCGAGCATTGTGATGGCACCTCGCGGAGCAAAAATCACGGAGCGCCTTCCGGACCTACTTATGAATTATGACGGCATCAGGGCTGTCGCTCCGGAGTTCTACCGGGATGTCGTTTCTACCTGCGCCCGGGCCTGCCGCGAACCTGCCGCCAACATCCGGGAGATGAAAGACTTTGTGAAGCGCTACGAAGCGCACTGGGCAGATTGCGCCTGGCAGCCGGAGTGAACCTGTCTGGTTGAGTCAAAGCGCGGGGATTGATCAATGGAAACGGCAGATACGCCATTCGAGCAGAAAAAATTGGGTCGCAAGCATATCAAGAGCTTCGCCAGTGGCATCGCTCATATGTTTGCCTGCTCGGCTCAGCATTATGCCTGGCTGGCGTATCGGCACCGGTTGCCGACGGTGGCAATTGACCTCCTGGAACTGCGAATCGAACCATCGGAATTCGACATTGAGAGGAACCGGACTCTTGCCGGGATGTGTCAGAGAACACTTCTCCGAAACGCCGGGCAACTGGCACCACCTGGCGCTGTGGTTACGGCGTCTCTCTCTGCCCACTTCGGGATTGATGACTATTCGGAAGAAGGCCGTTCTGCCTCAATTGGCAGGTCCGTTTTCACCGTGATCCTGACCGATGACCGAGGCAAACAGTGGCGTGTTGACCATGCTGAGGAAAGGACGCTGATTCAATCTTAGCGGGGCAGGTCTGGCCAATTCGATTCCCGTTTTGGGAACCGAACCGGCGTCCGAAAACCGGATTCGAAGTTGTTGCGGTTGAGCGCCAGGTATCCGGTTTTACTGCAAACCCGTCACCCTCGTCCGGTGCAGGGAAATCAGGGGAGAAAATCGTTTCTCTGGTCGGGATGTTGGGAAGTGGTTGTGTGAGATGACTTCGGTGTTTATTATCAAGGAGTTACGAGGAGCGCGGGCTTTGAGACTGTTTTGCGGTAGGTCGTCGTTCCCTCCACCATTTTGAAAAAAATTAACCCGTTTCTCCAGGATCAGACTTTCTGGAGGGACGGGTTTTTTTTGTCTTGTATTCAAGGGGTTGCGCCCGGCTGTTTTTTTCATTCTGTCGGCTTTCATTCTCTGCTCGGCCCCTGATTTTCCGTTCCGTCCGTATGAAAATATCGATATCAATTTCATGCGTGTTGTAGAGATGCGCTCTTTGGTGTCCGAATCCGTGTTGCCTCAAGCAGGCAATGGATGGTAAGGTGATTAAAGCGCTGGCGCGCTTCTCCGATATGGTAAAAACCGTCCGCAAGCAACTGGGTCTGAGCCGGAAAAATTTGGCTGAAAAGTTGCCCCATTCATCAAAAAGTTTGTTTTCAGGCCCGATGGGGTGGTGTTCCCGGATATTATATTAAAAAACCAGAAAACTATTCCCAATCCTGCTGCCTTCATCCGTTCTTCATCTTGTCCTGCTACATTTCAAATCAAAATCGGCTGGGAAAATGTAAGCCGTTTTTTTAGTGGCCCACTGTGAAAAAAATAGCATTCAAATGAAGGGAAAAAAATGAGGTCCTCTTTTATTCCGTTTTCCAAACCGGCCATCAGCGAGCTGGAGATTCAGGCGGTCGCCGAAGTCCTCCGCTCCGGCTGGATCACGACCGGTCCGAAGACAGCCGAGTTTGAAGCGGCTTTCCGGGGATACTGCAATGCCGAAGGGGCGGTGGCATTGTGTTCAGCCACAGCGGGTATGCACCTTTTGCTTGCCGCACTGGGCATTGGCCCGGGGGACGAAGTGATTACCCCCTCCATGACCTGGGTATCAACGGTGAATTTAATCGTGCTTGCCGGCGCCAAGCCGGTTTTTGCAGATATTGACCGAGATACGTTGATGGTTTCCGCAGAAACCATTGCGCCGCTCATCACCGATCACACTCGGCTGATTATTCCGGTGCATTTTGCGGGCGCCGCGTTGGATATGGATCCTTTGCGGCGACTGGCTTCGAAAAAAAATATCCATCTGGCCGAAGACGCTGCCCATGCGGTCGGCACCGAATACCATGGGGAAAAGATCGGCCGGCACGGCAGCGCCATTTTTTCCTTTCATCCCATCAAAGACATGACCTGCGGTGAGGGGGGGATGTTTTGTTCCGACGATTCTGATCTTGTTGAACGCGTCCGCCGGTTGAAATTTCACGGCCTCGGGGTGGATGCCTATGACCGGACCATCCAGGGCCGATCCCCCCAGGCAGAGGTTCTGGAGCCGGGGTTCAAGTATAACCTGACCGACATGGCTGCGGTCATCGGACTGGGACAATTGGGCCGGCTGGATCGTTTTATTGAAAAACGGGCACTGCTGGCCCGACGCTATCAGGCACTGCTGGCCGACGTGGATGAGATCCTTCCCCTTGCCGTGCCGTCCTACCCCATGCGCCATGCATGGCACCTGTTTATTGTCCGCCTGGATATCGAACGGGCCGGCATGAGCCGGGACACCTTCATGACGGAATTGAAAAAGAGGAATATCGGAACCGGGCTCCATTTCAAGGCGGTGCACATGCAGAAATATTATCGCGAAACCTTGCGGCTTCCGGATGGCGCCCTGCCTGCGACCGAGTGGAATTCGGAACGGATCTGCTCCCTTCCCCTGTTTCCGGACATGGCCCTGGAGGATGTGGATTCGGTCGTTGCGGCCATCAAGAAGGTGCTCGCATGAATGTGCCGGATTTATCCGTGGTCATTCCGGTTTATAACGAAAAAGACAACCTGCCGGAACTTATCGACCGCTGTCTTGCCGCCTGCAAAACAACCGGCCGGCACTTTGAGATCATTCTGGTGGATGACGGCAGCCGGGACGGCTCCCGAAACTTTATTTCTCAGGCCGCGGACCGCCACCCGGAGGTAATCGGCGTGATGCTGAACCGCAATTACGGCCAGCACGCGGCGGTCATTGCCGGCCTGGATCAAAGCAGCGGGGAGATTGTCGTTACCCTGGATGCCGACCTCCAGAATCCGCCCGAAGAAATTCCAAATCTCGTGCGGGAGATGGACCGCGGGGTCGATGTGGTGGGTACCGTGCGTGAAAACCGGCAGGACTCTGTCTTTCGCCGCGTCCCGTCTGCGCTGATCAACTGGCTTGTCCGGCGGACCACCGGCGTCATGATGCATGACTACGGCTGCATGCTCAGGGCCTACCGACGCCCGATTGTCGATGCCATGCTCCAGTGCCGGGAACGCTCCACCTTCATCCCCATTCTGGCCAACAGTTTTGCCGGCAGCACCGCCGAAATCCCGGTCAGGCATGCACTGCGTGAAAAGGGAGAATCCAAGTACGGTTTTTTGAAACTGATTTCCCTCCAGTTTGACCTGCTCACCTCCATGTCCACCTTTCCGCTGCGCCTGCTTTCGTTCATGGGGGCGGTGATTGCGGCATGCGGCATTGGTTTCGGCGTTCTGCTCATGGTGATGCGCTTTGCCTATGGGGATATGTGGGCTGCAGAGGGCGTGTTCACTCTTTTTGCCGTGCTTTTTGTTTTTATCGGGGCTCAATTTATCGGCCTTGGCCTGCTCGGCGAATACATCGGCCGTATCTATAATGATGTTCGATCCAGGCCCCGCTTTTTTATTCAGGAAATCTGTGGCGCAAACCCATCGGCGGTCGAGGGGAAAAGCACCTTATCAAACTGACAGGAGAAACTTATGAGAGCCGTCGTACTTGCCTATCATAATATCGGATGCACGGGAATCAAAGCACTTTTGGCCCACGGATTTGATATCCGGGCGATATTCACCCACCAGGACGATCCTAATGAAAATATCTGGTTCGAGTCAGTGGCCGAGCTGGCAGCGGCCAATGATATCCCGGTTTATAACCCGGCGGATATCAACCATCCCTTGTGGGTTGAGCGGATAGGGGAAATGGCGCCGGATATCATTTTTTCCTTTTATTACCGGGATATGATCGGCAAAAAAATTCTCGATATACCGCCGGCAGGATGCCTCAACCTGCACGGCTCGCTCCTGCCCCGTTATCGTGGCAGGTGTCCGGTGAACTGGGTGCTGGTCCGTGGTGAAAAAGAGACCGGCGTTACCCTTCATTACATGACACCTCGACCGGATGACGGTGATATTGCCGGCCAGAAGTCAGTTTCCATTGACGATGACGACACGGCCCTGAGCCTGCATAAAAAGCTTGCCGTTGCGGCAGGCGACCTGCTGGACGAGCTGCTGCCGGAGATTCGGGAAAACCGGGCCCGGCGGATTCCGCAGGAACAATCATCGGCAAGTTATTTTGGCGGGCGAAGACCTGCTGACGGTGAAATCGACTGGGGAAAGGATGCCGCCGGCGTCCGGAATCTGGTGCGGGCGGTGACGCGTCCCTATCCCGGCGCCTTTTCCTATCTGGGAAATTTGAAGTGTATGTTCTGGCAGGTCAAGCTGGCGCAAACATCGATGGATGCCGTTCCCGGCACGGTACTCTCCACAAATCCCCTGACGATCGCCTGTGGCGAAGGCGCAGTGGAGGTGCAGTTCGGTCAGAGCGAAAACGGGTTGTACATGAGCGGCAGGCAGCTTGCCCTGGAATTTAATCTGGCAGCCGGCATGCGGTTCAACGGCCGGACTGAACGAATCGTGGAGCGGCAGCGCAAAAAGAACGTGCTCATTCTGGGTGTAAACGGCTTTATCGGTAACCATCTGAGTGAGCGGCTGCTGGAAAGCGGACGCTACACCGTGTACGGCATGGACCTGTGTTCAAATACGATCGAAAGACTACTGGAGCATCCGGATTTTCATTTCAAGGAGGGTGACATCTCCATCATGCGGGAGTGGATCGAATATCATGTCCGCAAATGTGACATTGTCCTCCCGCTGGTGGCCATTGCAACGCCCATCGAGTATGTCCGCAATCCCTTACGGGTGTTTGAGCTCGATTTCGAGGAAAATCTGCGCATTGTCCGATACTGCGTTAAGTACGGAAAACGGCTGATTTTTCCTTCCACCTCGGAGGTCTACGGCATGTGTGAGGATTCCGAGTTTGACGAACAGCGTTCAAATTTTATTCTGGGCCCGATCCATAAACAACGCTGGATCTACTCCTGCAGCAAGCAGATGCTCGATCGCGTGATATGGGCCTACGGCGCCGACAGGGGCCTGCAGTTCACCCTGTTCCGCCCCTTTAACTGGGTCGGGCCGAGACTCGACTCTCTGGATTCGGCGCTGATCGGCAGCTCCCGGGTGATCACCCAGTTTATCCTCAACCTGGTGGAGGGCACGCCCATCCGGCTGGTGGATGGCGGCAGCCAGAAACGGTGTTTCACAGATGTCAGGGACGGCGTCGAATGCCTTTTCAGGATTATTGAGAACAAGGATGGGTGCTGTAACGGCCGGATTTTCAATATCGGAAATCCGGATAACGAGTACAGCATGCAGGCGCTGGCAGATATTCTCCGGGAACAGTTTGCCGCTCATCCGCTCCGGTCGCATTTTCCCCCTGATGCCGGCATCAAATACATCGAGGCCCGGACGTTTTACGGATCAGGCTACCAGGACGTGCAACACCGGCGCCCCTCCATCCGGCAGGCGCGCAAAATCCTGGGATGGGAGACTGAAGCGCCCTTTGAACAGTCTGTTGGCCAGACCCTGGATTATTTCCTTCAGGATGTGGTCGGCAGGAAAGAGAAAAAATCATGATTCCTGTCGGTTTGCGTATCGATGTCGATACCCTGCGGGGCACCTGCACCGGGGTTCCAAACCTGATTGATCTTCTGGCCCGCTACGATATCCGGGCGAGCTTCTTTTTTTCCGTGGGTCCGGACAATATGGGCCGTCATCTATGGCGCCTGATGCGGCCCTCATTTCTGGTAAAGATGCTCAGAACACGGGCCGCAAGCCTTTACGGCTGGGATATTCTGCTGCGGGGAACGCTGTGCCCCGGTCCGGTGATCGGGAAGCGATGCCCGAAACCGATACGGGAGGCCGCCGGCGCCGGACATGAAGTCGGACTCCATGCATGGGACCATCACCAATGGCAGACACGGGTGGCTCGGATGGATCCGGATGCCGTGACCCGCCAAATTCAGCGAGGCTGCGATCTGCTGACGGACATCCTGGGGCGCCGCCCGGATTGTTTTGCGGCACCTGCCTGGCGGACCACGGCTGCCGCACTTCAGGCGCTTGATTCATTTGAATTTCGGTTCACTTCCGATTGCCGCGGCCGTTCGATTTTCCGGCCGATCGTTGACGGTCTGAGTCTGAAGCACGTCCAGGTGCCGACCACCCTGCCCACCTATGACGAACTTGTCGGTCTGAAATGCTTACCGGAAACCTATAATCAGTACCTTCTTGAAATGATTCGTCCAGACCGGCTCAATGTATTGACCCTCCATGCCGAAGTCGAAGGGATCAGTTGCCTGCCCCTGTTCCAGGATTTTCTGGACAAAGCCCGGCAGCGGGATATGGTCTTCAAACCCCTGGGTGACATTCTCGGCCAAACTCAAAAAATAGGGGGGGCAGTAATCCATAAATCGATAGCAGCCGGAAGAGACGGATGGATTGCCTGCCAGGGAGAAGTATCCAACCCGTTTGAATCCATGAAAAATTCTGTCAATGAAGGATAAATTGAATCAAGAGCAATCCGTTTACGCGGAAAAACAACATGCTGTCCTGCTGCTATTATTTTTTTTGGTTTTATACATCCTGCCCCTTGGGGTCAGAGATCTCATGGTTCCGGATGAAACGCGCTACGCCGAGATTCCCCGTGAAATGATTGCCGGCGGGGACTGGGTGGCGCCTCACCTCAACGGCGCAAGGTATTTTGAGAAACCGGTACTGGGTTATTGGGTGCACGCCGGCTCCCTCCTGCTTTTCGGTGAAAATAATTTTGCCGTCCGCCTGCCGTCCGCTATGGCTGTCGGGCTGTCGGCCTTATTGATATACATGCTGGTTTGCCGGGCAACCCGTGATGGTGTTAAAGAATCGAACCGGCGGGGTATTCTGGCTGCGCTCATCTTTCTGACCTGCATCGAGGTGTTTGCGGTGGGAAACACGGCGGTACTGGACAGCCTGTTTTCTTTTTTTCTGACCGCAACCCTAACCGCCTTTTATTTTGCCGCTGAAGCGCCGCCGGGCTCTGCGAGGGAAAAACGCTTTTTACTGCTGTCCGGTGTATTGTGCGGCCTGGCCTTTCTGACCAAGGGGTTTCTTGCTTTTGTTGTGCCGGTTCTGGTCCTGACACCCTACCTTGTCTGGCAACGCCGCCGACGGGATTTGTGGCGTATGGGCTGGCTGCCGGTGCTTACCGCCATTCTGGTCGCACTGCCCTGGAGTATATGGATCCATCTGAGGGAGCCTGATTTCTGGCGGTATTTTTTCTGGAACGAACATATCCGCCGGTTTATGGCCGACGGCGCCCAGCATAAACAGTCCTTGTGGTTTTTCCTCCTGGCCGCACCGGCCCTGTTTATGCCCTGGTCCTTCATGGTCCCTGCGTCAGTGTCAGGCATACGGGAAACATTAACCGATAAGGGGGCGCAGGGACGGTTGATCCGGTTATCCATTTGCTGGCTGGTGCTGCCCTTTTTGTTTTTCTCGGTTTCCAACGGCAAACTGATTACCTATATTCTTCCCTGCTTTCCCCCTTTTGCCGTTCTCATGGCCTTCGGGCTTTTTCATGAACACCATAAGGAGGGAGGAAAGAAACTGATTCAGTGGGCAGTGGCCGGATTTGGTATGCTGTTCAGCCTGCTCCTGGTTGTCTTCCTGTACGTTCAGCTTTTTGGCTATGAGGGGTTTCGTCTGTACAGTCAGCCCTGGAAAGCGCTGATGCTCGTCAATGCCCTTGTCTTTGTAATTTTGTTCTGCTTCTGGGCGTTCAGAAGCCAGGAAAGAATCAAAAAAGTTTTATTGTTTGGCCTTTCGCTATTTCTCTTGTTTTTGACTGTCCAATTGATTCTGCCGGACCTGACCATTGAAAAAAAATCACCGGGCATCCTGCTGGAGCGCTACCGGCAAAGCATCAATCAGGATAGGATTATCATTTCCGATGAAGATACGCTTCGGGCTGCCTGCTGGTACTTGAAACGCGTTGATGTGTATGTGCTCGGGGATCCCGGAGAACTGCGTTACGGACTGGCGTATGAAAAAGCACCCGGCAGAATGCTTGACACAGGATCAGCCGCCCGACTGATAGACGCTAACCGGGGGAAAACAGTTCTGGTTGGCCGGGCAAGAAATATCAGAAGATGGCAGGATCAACTTCCCAAACCGGTTTCCCATGATGACAGCGGCCCTGAGGGGTATGTGCTGTGGCAGTATTGACCGATATTTTATTAAACAAATTGACATCATTTCAGTTTGTTATATCATGGCAGCCGTGAATATGTGTGATACATATCACATGACTTGTAATCCGTACCGGCCATGCACCCCGGGATTATTTTGGCTTTGCATCCGTGAAGAAAAATCGTCCGGACGGCTGTCCGATAAAAAAGAGAATTTATGATCAGCTATTTACCACTCATTGTATTCGGCGTAATGCTCAACGCTGCCGCCCAGCTGGCGCTTAAGCAGGGGATGCGAACCATCGGCTATTTTGATTTCCGGCTGGCAAGCTGCGGCCGTATTTTCCTTGCGGTTGCAACCAGTCCCTATGTTCTGGCCGGACTGGCATGTTACGTGATCAGCGTAGTGGTCTGGCTGCTGGTGCTTTCCCGGGTGGAGGTCAGCTATGCCTACCCGCTGCTTTCCATCGGCTATATCGTCGTCTCTGTTGCCGGCTGGCTTTTTTTCAATGAATCCATGGGGATCATACGCTGGACCGGGATTATCGTCATATGCCTGGGCGTCTGGCTGATTACCCGGACAGGATAGACAAAAAAAACTGATGAGTGTCCGTCCAGAAATGAGATAGTTTTTTTAAGTTCAAGGAAGGCGAAGATTTTAACCGGAGGAATACATTGAGTATTTCGAGGATTAAAATCTGAGCCTGACGCAGCAATTTGGGGAAAATAATCATTTCTGGATGGACGCTAACGAGTTCAGCGGAACGGGTAAACAATCTTTCAGGACCTGCGATCATGAAAATTTTGATTGTTGATGATGAATCCTCGCTGCGGAAACAATTACATCAGAGCCTGGAAAGCCAGCGTTATATCGTAGAGACGGCGAGGGATGGCGAAGCGGCGTTGAACAGATTGTTCGAAACCGCTTTTGATTTGATTATTATGGATATCATGATGCCCAAAATGGACGGGTTGACTGTTCTGGAAGAGGCGCGAAAGGCCGGAATCAAAACGCCGGTGCTCATGCTCACCGCAAAGGGTGATGTAGCTGACAGAGTGAGGGGGCTTGATATCGGCGCCGATGACTACCTGGCCAAACCGTTTTCTCTGGGCGAGTTGCTGGCACGCATACGTGCCTTGCTCCGACGATCCGGCAGCCAGGCTGAATCCGTGTTGCAGGTCCTGGACCTGCAGCTTGATACGGTGAGCCGTGCAGTAACCAAAGGCAAAGCGCCAATCGAACTGACCCATAGAGAGTTTTGCATTCTTGAGTTCCTCCTCTATAATAAAAACAGAGTCGTATCACGCTTCAGTCTGGCTGAACACGTATGGGGGGATGACTTCGACCCCTTCAACATGTCTAATTTTATGGATGTTCATATCAAAAATCTGCGTCATAAAATCGGGGATTCCGGCCAGGGTAACATGATCCGAACCATCCGCGGTGTGGGATATATGATCAGGGACCCGGAAGAATGACGGTTAAGAAAAGGATTACCCTCCTCGTTGCCTGGACCGGTTTTATTACCACCTTATTGTTTTCCGTTGTCTTGTTCTATGAACTGATCGAACAGCCTTTCGACATTCTGGACAGGGAACTTAAGGAGGAAGCGTACAGGGCCATCAAAATGCGCGTGACAGGGCAGAGCAAATCGGAGTTCCCGCCTGCCGATCCCGATGATGCTGAATTTTATCCGTATTGGCTCAGAATCTATGAGCAGGATTCCAACAGAATGCTTTACCAGTCACAGTTGGCAAAACGGGTAAACCTTCCTTCCGTAGAACCTGATGCCAGTGCGATTGTCAGTGCGATTGTCCCGCCTGAACGAATCGAGCCGGGTCAGGACAGCGGCCGCGAAGTGACCTTCCGGATCAGGACGTTCTTGCTTTCGTTGGAAGGGGGAACGTTCGCTGTGCAGATCGCCCGTCCCATGGAAAAATTGGCAGAAGAAATATGGGAACTGGTTTTCAGCATTGGCGCCGGGCTTATCTTCTGCTGGATGGCATTGGCAGCTATCAGCCAGTTTGTAGCCGGAAAGATCCTGGAACCGATTGGTAAAATGAAGGACCTTACCAGAGAAATCAGTGAAAAGAATCTCGATCAGCGGATACCGACCGGGCCGGGACGGGATGAATTCAGTGAGCTGGCGAGGACGATTAACTGGATGCTGGATCGGCTGCAAAATTCTTTTATGAAACAAAGAGATTTTCTCTTCGACACCTCCCATGAGTTAAAAACGCCGCTGACCACGATGCGGCTGGCTATCGAGGAGATTTTCACCTCCGATATGGGGAGTCTGCCGGCCTCTGTAAAGGAGAATCTTTTCCAGTTAAATGATCAGGTATTGCGCATGGAGCGACTGGTCAAAGACCTGTTGAATCTGTCCTCCCTGGAATCGTTAGCCGGCATCGACCCGAAGCCGGTTGATATCTCCGGGCTATTGTCCTCCCTGTCAGAAGATTATCGTCTTCTGGCTACCGCTCAAAACGTTCAAATGGACATCCGTCTTCCCCGCCGGCTCATCATTCAGGGGGATGCGGGGAAGTTGAACCGCGCGTTTTCAAATATACTGGATAATGCCATCAAATATAACGTGGCAGGTGGTCGGGTCGAGGTGGATAGCGATGAATCCGATGCCGATCCGGCAGATTCTGATTTGACAATCACGGTAACCAACACGGGACCGGGTGTTTCAGAGGCTCAGATCGACAAGGTGTTCGACCAGTTCTACCGGGTGGAACAGTCCAGATCGCTTCAGCACGGCGGCTCCGGCCTGGGTCTGGCGATCGTGAAGAGAATCGTCGAACTTCACCATGGAAAGATAACATTTGAGAGCAAACCAGAGGTTTGGACACGGGTAACGGTTTCTCTGCCCCGGTCTCAGGAAATGACTTCACAATGAAACATGCCGGCTGGCAGGTAATGAAGTCTTTACCATGGTATTTTTCCCCCTTATCCACGATGACGCTTTTAAACCGGTCTCCCCAGAAATAACCTCTGTGGTTGTGCCGTTTGTTGTAATACCGAGCAAATCCGATTCGGTAAAATAAAGCTTCGAGAACCGTTTGATCAGACCCGGCAGAAAATCCTTTTTAACATCCCCCACAGAAAAACCGTCCAGCGCCGTCCGGGCCATGACATGGTACACGGCTGTTTCATCGGATGCGATCATTCGTGATGTGCACGGCATTTTTTAGAATCGGTCTTTATCCGTAGCAGGGTCACTTACGCCTGTCTGCCATAATTTGCCTGTCCTCTTTGCTATAATCGACTGAAAAGGCTCAAACAACGGTCATAAAGGGCAAGTAAAGAGCCTTGAGCCTTTCAGAAAAGTCGAAACAGCATTTTTATCCCCAGCCCCAGGATAACCAGTGCAAGAAACCGTTTCACCGTAGCCGGGCTGAGGCGGGTCTGCATAAAATGTGTGCCCAGGTAACCGCCTGCGCAGGCAGCGCCTCCCACCGGCAACACCAGTGCCGGATTGAAATGTCCCATGGACCAGTAAGCAATGAATCCGGTAAGGGAGGAGAACGGGACAACAAAGGCGGTAACAGCAGCAATCTTTTTCGGGTTAAACCCCAGCATAATCATCAACGGCGAGACAATACCCCCTCCACCGACGCCGAGCATGCCGGAAACCATTCCGGCCAGCGCACCAATGCCGAGCATGGCCGGAATCGGTCGATCCGAACGATACTGGTCCGCGTATTTGGAGCCTTTGAAGAAAAACATCATGTTCCCTGAAAAAAGCAGAAACAGCACAAAAAGCCCCAGCACCGTTTTTTCCGGCAGAAATGTTGACACATAAGCGCCCAAAGGAGCGACAAAAACCGAAGCGAGAATAATGGGGATACCCATCGAAAAATCAAGCTTTCGATTTTTGATATTTGAAATGCTGGCACCAATAAGGCTCACTGTATTTACGAACAGTCCGGTAGGCTTGGCTTCGTTCAGCGGAATGCCAAGCCAGTGCAGTACCGGAACAAGCGCAACGGCTGATCCCACGCCCCCAAGGGCAAAAAGAAAGCTGAGAATAAAAGAGAGCAGTGCGATCCAGATTGTTTCCATGCCGGTACCTTTCGCTATGCTTTCTGCTTTCGTTTAAAGATTGGTCCAGGCTTCAGAAAAGCTGCCATCTGTTCTATGCCGGCCGCAAGACCTTTTACCTGTTCAAATCCTTTATAACGCAGATAGGTATAGACCATGGCAGCCCGAAACACCGAAGAGCAGATCACCACGATAAGTTTATCCGTCGGAAGTTCTTCCAACCGTTTCGGTACTTCATTCACCGGAATGTTTACGGCAAACGGAAAGGAGAGCAGAGAAGTTTCTTCACTGGAACGGACGTCCAGAAAAAATACGTCCTTCCGGTCGGCCATATTCACGGCGCTTTCAGCTGAAACCGCATGTGAGCTGGTGCCGAAGAATTCTAAATCCATTTCAGAAAGTAGTGCGTCAAATCGATCCATAGTTCATCACCTCGTTTTTTATTTATCTGATATTTCAGTTTTCTGAAATCAGCTTTCATATTTTTGCGCAAGCTGATCGCTGATAAACCGGTTTCAAAAAGTTACCTTGTGGACTTGCTCAATTCTGTATTTTCAACAAAAAAAGCCAATTGAATCCATAGACATAAATAGGATTATATATTCTAATGTATCTATATGTATTGCAAGATACTTGCTATCAAATAGGTTTTATAGACATAAATCTGTCTACAAATATTCTTTTTTGGAAATATACGTGCCGGATAAATCTATGTCAAGCTTTTTATCCTCGCAGCCGAGTCTGAATGCTGTTGAACGCCCATGCAAAAAATGTTCGGACAGAGACAAAACTCCAGACCGCGCTGACGGCTTCCCCGTATTTGATAAACTCCAGAGCAAGCGGGTTGGATACATTCTAAACAACCGATATTGTTTTTTTCGGAAATCTTATACAGGCAGCCGGCATGAGGATTGATTCTTTCGAGCATGAAAGACAGATTTTAGGCTTGATCATAACTGCGGCCATATTTTGCTGTGCGTAGACTTGAAGTCCCGCCCGTTGCCGGCATCCCCCGGATCGCGCTGGAGAAGCCGGCAATGGGCGGGACGGGCCCCGTGACATTGTGGCCGCAGTTATGATCAAGCCCCGGATTTTAAACCATGCACAAAAACGATCCGGCTTTGGACAACCGTCAATGCCGGATCATTTTTGGCAGAACCACCAACGAGTTTATATCTTACATTTCAATTGCGGGCGCTTGCTGCACTGGCTCCACGCTCTGATCCGTTTGATTTTTTCGGGCCCGGACAACGGCTGTTCTTTTTTGACTGCCGAGCAGAGCACCCAGATTCTGAATTACGGATTTCATTATTTCCGCCTGCGAATTCAGTTGCCGGGACGCAGAAGCGGTTTGCTCCGAACCGGAAGCATTCTGCTGGACCACCGAATCCATCTGAATCAACGACTCATTGATCTGAGCAATTCCCAGGGCCTGTTCTTCAGAGGCTGAAGCAATTTGTGTTACTAACGCTCCCGCCTTTGACGTGATTGACATGGCGTCTGAAAACGCTGCTTCGGTCTGTTTAACCATTTCACAGCCCTCGTTGATTTTCATGACGGTTCCTTCAATAAGCCCCGTGGTATTTTTCGCAGCCTCCGCCGATCGAATCGCCAGATTTCGTACTTCATCGGCAACCACGGCAAATCCGGCACCGGCCTCCCCTGCACGAGCAGCTTCTACTGCCGCATTGAGTGCCAGCAGATTGGTCTGAAACGCTATTTCATCAATCGTTTTAATGATTTTCTGGGTCTCCTGGCTGGCCGATGAGATGCCTTCCATTGCAAGTGTCAGGTTTTTCATAAAGTCACTGGCAACTTCGGCTACCCCGGTGGATTTGCTCATCAGCCCGTTGGCATTATTGGCATGATCGGCATTTTGTTTTGTCATGATCGTCATCTCTTCCATGGAAGCCGAAATTTCCTCAAGCGACGCTGCCTGCTGAGAGACTCCCGCAGCCAGGCACTGGCCGGCTGAAAGAATTTCTCCGGATGCGGCATCGATCTGCTCCGATCCATCCGATAGATTTTGTATGATTTGCAGCAGGGGCCTGACGATATAGTTACTGATTGCCAGCCCGATGCCGCTGCCAATAACGGCTAATATCAATGCAATGATCACGATCAGCTTGATGACGCCGCCAACATGATGTCGGGCATTTGATTTGACCGTTTCAGCAAGTTCAAGAAACTCGTCGGCCGGACCCGTTGCCGCAATGCTGTAGGTCAATTCCCCCATTTTTAATGGCGCAAATGCGATAAATTTTTCAATGCCTTCAAAACGGGTTACAGCCGTACCGGTTTTGCCTTTAAGCATGCTTGTCTGAACGATTTCCGCTGTTTTTGCACCATTTTTCGGATCGCTCAGATCCTTTTTATCTGCAACTGCGTATCGGGGATGGCTGAGCAATATCCCTTTATTATTTATAATGTACGGATAGCCGGTTTTTCCGTAAACATGATGCTGCAGCAACTTCCACACCAGAGACCAGTCCATATTCATTACCGTGACTCCTTTGAACACATCTCCCTGATAAACCGGGGAGATGATCCGGACTTCGGCCATCCCGGTATTGGCTGCAATCGTAACACCTGAATTAAAAATCTTACCCTGTCCCAGATTCCGGCAGGACTGAAACCAGGCTTTATCTGCCTTGGTTTTAAGATCATCCGACAATTGGCCTTCTTGAAGTTTGACGATTTCCTGCCCTGTTTCATCAATGTAGCGTATCTGGTTATACAGGTATACTTTATTTCCATGGATGTTTCTGGCAGCATTCTCATAAAATGCCATAAACTCTTTTTTCAGCATCTCGATCGATACCTGGGCGGACTCCTGTGAAAATTCATCCCAATACCCGCTGCCGCAAATAATCCAGTCACAACCCTTGAGATACGAATACTGGATAAATTTATTTCGGTTTTCGAAC
>Ga0265294_10000872_pt1 | contig 40773 bp, 70 predicted proteins | sample MunlanPumphouse3_FD_192504 | JGI IMG/M metagenome (GOLD analysis project Ga0265294, IMG submission 192504) | Groundwater microbial communities from a municipal landfill in Southern Ontario, Canada - Pumphouse #3 | ecosystem: Environmental > Aquatic > Deep subsurface > Groundwater | place... | reverse complement strand
CCTTGGCGGAGGGATAAAACAGAGGTTGATATTATAAAGGCATTGGATGGGATGAGAGAACGAACGCTTATAAAAGATATTGAGAAAGATGGTAAAAAATTAATTTGTTTTCCACCTGAAAAATTTTATAAATATCAGAGTTATATACCGCAATATAAGCGTAATTGTGAAAAAAACATTGCTAATTTCGAAGAACACCGAAAAACACCGAAGAACACCGCTTCACCTTCACCTTCACCTTCACCTTCACCTTCACCTTCACCTTCACCTAATAAACCCCCTATAGTCCCCCTTGCGGGTGACGAGAAACAAAAATTTAAACAATTTTGGGAATCTTATCCTAAAAAACGTAGCAAAGGGCAGGCAGAAAAAGCTTGGGACAAAATCAAACCGGACGAGCAACTCCATAATAGGATTATACAATCCTTAGAGCAAGCCAAGACTTCGGTTGATTGGATAAAAGATAACGGACAATTTATACCTTATCCGTCTAAATGGTTAAATGCTAAGGGGTGGGAAGATGAATATGAACAAAAGAAGCAGGACGGAAAACAGTACGCAAAGCAGGACACAAGACGGAGAACCAGCCATAAGGACGATAGGGACTGGGAGAAATTATTGGATGTTAAGTAGGGGGGAATACAAACGAATAATTATGAGCTAATTAAAAATATGAGTATTGAGGAAATGGCGGTTACTATTATGTGTCCTAATGAAATGGGCATGGCTGAAATAAAATGCAATAAAGATGATTCTTGTAATTGCTGTCAATGTTGCTTAGATTGGCTGAAAAAAGAAATAGGGGAGGAATAAATCATGTTAAATCATGTCGTGCTTATAGGTCGCTTAGTTAGAGATGTTGAATTGCGTTATACGCCGTCAGGAATTGCAGTAGCGAATTTTACCTTAGCGGTAGATAGGCAGCGCTCGAAAGACAAAGAAAAAGAGGCTGACTTCATACCTATTGTGGTTTGGCAGAAGCAGGCTGAAAATTGTGCGGAGTATATCGGCAAAGGTAGCTTAGTGGCAGTTGATGGACGAATACAAGTACGAACATACGACGACAAAGAGGGCAATAAGCGGTGGGTTACAGAGGTAATAGCCAGTAGCGTGCAATTCCTTGATAAGCGAGGGCAGAAGACGGAACAGGAGCCACAGAACGTGAGCGATATAGGGACAGAGGTAGAATTTAGCAGTGATCAAATACCGTTTTAGGAGGCGTAATTTATGGAAAAGAAAGTTTGTTTTAAATGCAAAAAATCAAAACCACTAAATCAATTTTATAAACATCCTCAAATGGAAGACGGCCATTTAAATAAGTGCAAAGAATGCGCCAAAATAGATGTATCGGATAATTATAGAAAAAACAAGGATCATTATAGGGAATACGAAGTTAAAAGAAATAAAACAAAGAAAAGAAAAGTTCAAAAATTCATACAGTGTAAAATATCTAGGGCAAATAACCCAGAAAAACGTAAAGCACACGGAGTAATATCGAAAGCATTAAAGGCTAAGAAAATAATCAGACCTGACAGATGCGCTATTTGTGGTAAAAAAGATATGATTTTACACGCGCACCATGAAGATTACAGCAAACCGTTAGATGTGTTATGGGTATGCGTACAATGCCACCAACATATTCACAAGTTTTATAAACTAAAAGAACAAAAATTATCCTGATATGCTTTTAATGTATAACACAAAAATCAAGCAAAAGAGGTACACAATGCAACTAAACACAGAAAGCCCAAGATACACGTTCAAAGTTCCAGTTTACGTCAAAATATACCTCGTCAACGGCAAAACACGCAACTATAGCAGTGTAGAGTGGACGAGCAACGAGGGCAGATTTATGATGATTGGACTTGTGGATGGAAAGACAATTTTAGTAAATAGTGACAACGTCAATTTAATTGAGATGGACGAAAAACCATTTAAGGAGTGAGTGAATTATGTTTTGCTATAAAGTAAAAGGTGGGCGTGTAAAATGTGTTGAGTGTGAGAAAATGGAATATCCATTATACGATTCAGATGGAGATTGCATATATATTAATACTCATTTTGCAACAGAAGAAGAAGCACACAGAAATGCGATAGAAAGAAATGAGCTGAAAGTAAAACGGTCGGTTAATAAAATCCGTCAAGTTGAAGATGTTTTAAAAAAGGCTAAAGATGAATTAGTTGAGGCGTGTAAAGTGCAACAAGACGCATTAAGTGATTATGAGAAATATAAAATGGCAAATGATAAACCAGTAAAGGAGTGGGTGAATGAGTGGGAATAATCAAGAACTGTAAAATGTGTAATTATTATGAATGTGAAGAGATAGGGGATAGCGATAGATGGGGATATAAATGAGGTTTAGCACAGAGGAAGCTTTATCACGTGGATGGATTTCAGAGGCAGAGGCTAGAAAAATTAAAGCGAAGGAACGCCAATTCGAGGCTTTGATTGGCGAGAAGAAAAAACATAAATATAATGCTCAATCCATAGAAATAGACGGTCATAAATTCCCTAGTCTCAAGGAGGGGAACAGATATTGTGAATTAAAACTAATGCTTAGAGCAGGAGAAATACAAGATTTAGCATTACAACCAAGGTTTACATTAGAACAAGGTCGCAGGCTTGGAAATGGGAAGTGGTTACGGAAAAGAGAATACATTGGCGACTTTGGATATTGGGAGAGAGACAAACATATCGTGGAGGACACCAAGGGATATAGGACTAGAGAATATATCCACAAAATAAAAGAAGCACAGGACAAATATCCTGAAATTGAATTTAGGGAGATATAGCGATGATTAAAGCATTATCAATATTCGCAAGATGTGAAAGATGCGGACGACCAGTAGATAAAGTGATAGGCAAGCATTTGCTTTGCTTGCAGTGTTGGAGAAAATGGCTAGAGGAGGATTAGGCTATGGAGTACAAATTCGGGGGCAAGAGAACAGATAATGGAGAGTGGGTGTATGGCAACCTAGTATATATGCACGGGCGGGGTGACACGTGGACAACAGGCATACAACAGCCTAGTGGGGATGGATTTAGACCATTTGGAAGCATACCTGTAGACATTATTACAGTAAGGCAGTATATCGGACGAGAGGACAAGTACAACAAGGAAATATACACAAAAGACTACGTTAAAATCACAGTTAAATTTACGATGGGGATAGAAACATCTACGATAACAATTGCAGAGGGTGTTGTTGAGTACAGAGCAAATAAAATATCGGATTTGGGTTGTGGCTTTGGTGTAGTGGATAAACGTGGTACATTTAATTATTTATCCTCGTTTGCGTATAATTGTGAGATTGAGAAACTTGGCAATATATTTGATAACCCAGAGTTATTGGAGGTGGCAGAGGATGATAACACAGCAGGAAATAGACAAGGCGCTTAATTCGCTGCCAGCAGTCGGCAGAAAAGTCATAATAAAGTACCCGAACGAAATATCAAAAAGTGCAGTAAACGAAAAAGGGGAAGTTACCAAACCTGATGTACGCAAAGGTGTAATGGTACAAAAAACATGCAAGGGCAACAGGAGTAACTTCACGGTAGAAATCACAGCGGAGAGCGGAGCGGAAAATAGAGGAAGTTATAGACTTAACTTCGGTGTAACGGATATATTGACAGGCAGAGTAAAAATACAGGAGGCGAAATGATATGTTTAAAGCAGAGATAGAAATCAAAAGAACAAAAAATGCGTTGGACGATTTCTTTAATCTAATCAATAAATTCAAAGAAAAATACAAGACGGAAATAATAAATATAGCAGTAGAGGAATGTTTAATTGGGGTTGAATACATTTATACCCTTAAAGGAATGTGCACTATAAGAATGACCGAGAAAATTGATCACTGTTTAATTAAATTTGAAGTAGGGATAGGAACATTTAAGGACTACGAAGAGAAATATAACTACATATTCCATGAGTTGCTACAGCTAGATAAGGGAGGCGGTGCAGGTGACGACTGTACTAATACCAACGAAGCGAGGGAATAAGCGGACATTGCAACTGGCAGACATGGACGAGCAGCACAAAGTAGGCGGTGAGCCGTTAGAGGACAGCGAATTTGTGAAAGTAAATTGGATTGGCGAGGAAGCGTTGGCGATATTGAAACGGCGAGGGTTGACAATATAACAGCTTGGAGGGGTGTATATGGGGCGAGTGCAGGAGGAAGAGTGGTTTAAGCAAACAGTAGATGAGCTGTATCAGTACCGAGTAATAAAGAAACGGATTAAAATATTAGGGATACTACTGCTAAAAGATGTTGCCCCAGATACAAAAGTGATAAGCAATTATGGTATGAATATATACGGTAGCAAAGTTCCTAACGAAATAAGCCGTCTTGAAGTAGAGTTGGTAGAAAAGCAAACAAAATTAGAAGCAATAGACGCAAGTTTAGAATTGCTGGACGAGACAGAACAGAAAATAATCAAACTCAAATTTGAAGAAGGACACAATAATATAATAATCTACGAGGTCGATTTGCCAATGAGCCACACGACATTTGCTGATTGCTACAACAAAGCTATTGCAAAGATAGCGAAGTGTTTAGGATATTTAGAATGTTGAGGGAGGAAATAAAAAAATGAAATGTCCAAAATGTAAAAACGAAATGAGATTTGTAGAAGAAGTACACAGTAATTACGATTCGGATAGAGCAATAAAAGGCGAACGTACGGGAGATGTGTACGCCTGCGATTATTGTAAAAAGTTATATTTGCACGATTTTTCGCACGAAGAATTAAGGCGATTTGGCTATGAATTAGCATTATAAGGGGTGATTTTTTGATAAATTGCAATGATTGTAAATTAATAAACATGACCGAGATACAACAAACAAACAAGAAAAAAGATCACATTTGTTTAAAATATAATACTAGAGTTATCCACAGAAGTAACAATCCTAAGATAAGACACGATTATATATACCCGTGTGAACAATGCAAAGGGAATGATTTTATACCGAGGATAAACAAAATAGGAGGATAACATGGCTACAGTTACAGTTAGTGTGGATTTTGAACTAGACAGAGAATATAAATTAATGGAATTGACAGAAATAAGCGGCTACGGACAAAGATATTTAGAGATGGAAGTTAAATCGGGAAAGCTGAAATATTTGCACATGGAAAGCCCTTGTAGGGGTGGAACTTTTGTAGCAGGGTACCAGTTTTTTGACTGGCTGCTACAAAAGAATAAGGGAGTTAATGGGTTAATAAAAAGAGCAAATAAGGAGTGATAGATATGATACAAGCAGGAGATACAGTATGTTATAAACCGTCAAAAGAGACGTGGTATTTATTAGGCGTAAATAAGGCAAAGAATAGGGTATGCGTGGCAGGATACCCGCCAAAAGAAGCAAATTTAAGCGATTGTGAGCTGGACGAAAAAGGGAACGGAATAACGGAAGAGGAACGGATGTACAGAGACAAGGAATTTGGAACGAATTGGGATTAGGAGGGATAAGCAATGGTAGATGAATTTATAGAAAAGCACAATAAGGCAGAAGAATACATAGAAATAAGGCGGAGCATAGAAGAATTTGCGAAGATACTTGACCACGATACGCTAGAGGGTGGCAAGCTGACACTTAAATATAAGGGCAACAAAGAAACATTGCACAAAAAAGCATATGCAGAAATAAGAAACAGATTGTTAGATATGCTGCGGATGGAGCATGAGAGGATAAATAAGCGGTTAGATGACTTATACGAGGATTAGGAGGCGTGGAATTTGGAAATAAAAGAATGGTATAAGAAAAACAACTTAGGCGAAGAGGAAATAAATTTAATAGAATATTTAAGAAGAAATAAACCATACACCGACAAGGAAATTATGGAAGCAATAGAAAAAGTCCACGAAATAGGGGGACGGTGTGGTTTATCAATAAAAGATGCTGTGCATGCGGTGGCTATAAATGAAATTGCAACTTTGAAGCAAAAAATAGACGAGCCATATGAGGATTAGTGGAAAGAAAGTGGAAAGAAAGTGGCAATAAACTGGCAATAAACTGGCAACCACGACAAGAAATATGATGTATACTAGATATAGTTAGTAATATGCAATTACGCAAGAGCCTGCGAATGGGCTCTTTTTGCGTTGAGTTGTAGCATTAAAAAAGGGCAAAAAAATAAGCCCCCGTTTCCGAGGGCGGAAAAGAGAGAGTGTCAAACCCTCTTTTGCTTCCATGACTTTGCAGCTGCCATAACAACGCCTACAAGTAGGGCGTAAGGAACAAGTCCGCCTGCCTGATAAGGATGTGCGGCAACAAGGCAAGTAAAAGCGGCAAGGGTAAGGATAGTAATAATCATACCTCACACCCCCAACGGCTCTCTACTTTGGATAAAATCACGTAGAAGGAATGGTCTTACGCTCTCGTAAACCTGGGTTGTCGACACGTCTTTGTGTCCCAATAGCTCTTTGACCTGCATTATATTTGCCCCATCCTCTAACGATTCGGTAGCAAAACAATGACGTAAACAGTGAGGCTTAACCCTCTTTTTGATGTCGTTATCTTGGATATATACCCCGGATCTCTCCGAGGCTTGATAAAGGATTTTACGGACATAAGACTGGTCCAGCTTTTTGCCTTTACAGGAACTAAAAAGATAATCGCCATCATAGCGGACTGCCAGCCATTTTTCAATCCAGCCGATTGTTTCGGCGTCAACAGGAATAACCCTATCGACCTTATTTTTGGATTGCTGGACGTAGATATAACTATCTACTAAAAAACAATCTTCCGGGCGTAGACGGCAAACCTCTTCGACCCGCAAACCCGCCCGATACAGCAGGTGCATAATAACACGGGCACGCAAGCCAGTTATACACTTTACATTAGGCACGGCAAGGATTCTTTGCACGTCCTCCCGTGATAAAATTTTAGGCAGCTTTTTTGGTTGCCGTTTCTTGGTAGTTTGCATAACAAACACCTCCGTAAATTATTGTTTTTGACAATCAATACTCCTTTTGCTAAAATGGCCACACCGTATCCTTTGGTACAGCCCAAATATCCACTCCGCCACGAGGGTTACGCACCTTTATGGCAGCAGGGATAAATTCCGGTGTTTCCGTCAGTATTTTTTGCCCCCGGCGAGGGCTTTTGCCGTTTTTTATCGCCCACTCACGGGCGGTGATATATCCCTCGGGGAGATCATGGAGCTTTTGCTCCACAACATCTACAGCCTCCACAACCTCTACAACCCCTACATCGTCCACAGGATCATCCTCGACAAAGCGAGTTAAAACCCGGGGCAATGCGGTAAAATGCTTTTGACATACCGCCTTTAGCTGACCAGTCACAATACACAACTGGTCGTGGTCGCTAGTCTCGAGCCTGCTAATAAGCTCCATTGTTTCATGCTCCCAATTTTTTGACCAGCTCACCAAGGTGGATATTTTTGCCTCGGTTGTTTTGGCTCGATCTAATCGCTGGGAAATAGATTTATGTCCCATAAAGCACCTCCTTATAAATATTACGCATTTTTCGCTAATCATTTTATTCCTCCTAAATTTTATTGCGGGCTAGGCACCCGCTTTACTTACTAATGTTTAAATATTAAAGACGTATGCTCACGGCTTATAATATCAAATATTTTCTCGGCTTGTTGCCGAGTTACCTCAACTCTTTTTGGGCTATGACAATTTTGGGGATATCCCTCAAAAGTAATACCATCTATCATTTTACCGACATAATCAATTTTATATCGTGGGTCGCAATATATAAATAACATTTTAAGGTAGTCGTTATAAACAATAACCACCTTATCCCCTCCCATGTCATCGTAGTAAGCAGGGAGATATATATCATTATTTTTATCTTTATCTTTTACATACAGCAACTTGACATTCGAGCCGCATGTAGTTTTGCTTTGGTTTGCTAACGCTTTCATTTTTGCTTTGTCATATATTTTCCTCCCTTCCCACAATATCTTGAGAAAGGGGACGGCAAAAGCGCCGTCTATAACATCTGTTATGTCGAACCTTGCTGAATTATTTACATTAAGTTCCTTAATTTTCAACCTTAATTCGTTACACCAAGCGTTATAATATCTATTATTTTCGCCCTGGTCGACCATATAATCCCTCATCTTGAATGGACTATTTAGTTCCCCATATATTGATATACGTTTTAAATAGTTTATATCAAGATACCGAACAATTTTATAAGGATTACGAGAAACAGTTGACATCTCCTCAGTCCGAGTTTTTTCTGCTATTATTTCATGGGGCATTGTAGCCCCGCATAACCGGCGTAAACCTAATAGTACAAACTCATCAATATGAGTTACCTCTATAATTTCCCCTGATATATTCGGGGTTTTATCATCTAACATTAATGCTTTACCGTCAAAGTGCTTCGCCCCGTCAGTTTTCCCAGCATCGACGGAGTAACCCTCATATGTTGGGTTATCCGTTAAAATAATTTTGTTGTCCATTGTGGAGCTATAAATCTTGTTGTAAACCTCTTCTGCTTGCTCAAAAGTCATTTCTTCCCCTCGGGGGCTACCGCAAGCTTGAGGATGCCCTCCGAAGGTAATACCTGCAATGGTTTGACCTGCATAGTGTAATTTAGTTTCCGGGTTACAATATATAGAGATAGTCTTGTAATGCTCTCTATAGACAACTGCAACCTTAAATCCATACGCATACGCCATTGAGGGGTCTAGTGCATCTGCTTCGGTGGCGTAAAACAATATTACATTGTTATAATTAGTACCTTTTTGGCACTTTCGGCACTTTTGAAATGCCGCCTCCGCGGCATATTGGTGTTGTCTCCCTTTTACAATGATGTCATCTGTACTATACGACATCATTTTTGACACCAGCTCCGTGACGTCTACACGCTCTGGAGTGACACGTGGGAAACGTAACTCCCGAGCGATAGCACTAATACCAACAACGTACAATAACGTGCTGTTGTACAACAACGTGCTGTCGTACAAGTCGGCACAAACTGATGTGCCGTGGTTGTCGATTTTGGCTAATAAATCATAGTCAAGATTAGGTAAATCCGCCCCACACAAACGGCAAACACCCAAAAAGGTATCAGCGTCAATGTGGCTAATCTCGATTTCCTGCCCTGATACGGCAGGAATGGTGTCGTCAGTCGCTGGACACGGGCAACTCTCGAAAGCTCCATGGTGGTCGAAATGTCTCGCTCCGTCAGCTTTGCCGCTCTCGATTGAGTAGCCGCTGAAATTTGGTTGTGATGTCAAGATAACTTTGTTTTCCATAATAAGTCCCCCTATACCCTACCTCCCACATGGTGAGGACTTACGGGCTTTATGTTTTTGCGACTTAGGCGGTCGCTTGACTGGTTTGCAATTACCCCCACTTGGGGTTAAATAGCCAACCTTTTAGCCCCTTCGGTTGTGGTCGCAATAGGCTGCAACCACTCAATGCAGTCATAATTATCAAGCCCGCCGTCTAAAATTGTTTGTAAGGCTCCCTTACCCCCACAAGGAATATAAGGCGTTTTAATACCATAGCGCGGTTCTCGGTTTTGCCCCCTAAACGACAAATAGCCAAAGCCCTCGTGGTAAATGGCGTATCCTTTACGCTCGCAGGATACCGAGAGGCTACCAAAACGCAGCCCCTTGGTTTTGACGATTTTTAAGCCTTTTGTTATGTCTGTATTGGTCATAAAACCTCCTTGACCTTGCAAGGTGGAATTTTACCCGCTATAATAAGAGCGTGGCAACCTCGCAAGGGTTGTTGCTTCGTGGGAAGTCCGTCTCTGTGGTAGGGGAACGGGCTTCCTTTTGTTTGGGAATAAGTTCCCGGAAAAACCCCTGCACACAGAGGCTTTTCCGGAGGCTTATGCCTCCTCATGCTCATATGCTTCGACGGTGTAAATTTCGCCGTCTCTTTCGACCCCACTATCACAGGCGGTAAAGCCCTCGTTGACGAGATAATTGGCGTAGTCTCTAACTGCATCTTCTACAGTTTCACCACTTTCCAGCGTCACCGTTTCGTCTACCCCTAAACCGGGGCAGTTCCCCTGCTCATCACGCAGGGACAAGTCTACTTTTCTACTTTTCATTATTTATTCCTCCTTTTTTTGACCTGCCATCCTCAATACCGAGCGGTCATTCTCGGCAGACCGCCGTTGTGGCGGTTTCGGCTATACTCTTGGAATCTCAATCAAATTTAGCACCCGATGCCCTCACCAGATTCAACTTCGACGGCGTCGGCAATATAAACGCCGCCCTCATTGTGAACTCGTCCGAATTCATCAATTGTCATTTCAATTCCTTTATTATGCGTGTCGATTATGATTTTGTTGTCTTCTTCTGTGTTTCCTTTAATACTAAAAATGTCTACCTTTTTCATAATTCATATCTCCTTTTGCCCGGCGGCTTCTTCCGCCCGCGGCTTTTTGCTTTGTTGCCTTATTTCGCCTTTTTAGGCGGAATTTCCTTCATGTTTCCACCTGCCCCGAAATGGGGCAACGCTTCCGGCTTAAGGACTTTTTAGAGCCGCCGGAACGGCTTAGGCAGCTAAAGTCGCCTATAATCCCTTAATATCACGCATATGCGGTAGAGCTTTTTTCATTTGAGCGACGCCATTTGAATCGCCGCCCAGGTGTTAGGATATTTGAGTCTTACAACCGTTGCATAATCGGCAAGCGTTTCATCGGGGCATTTCAGGCACGCTATGGCGTTTTCAATTTCTGCCTTGTTGGAGTTACCGGAAACGCCGTCAATTCTCATTTGTTTGCCACCGCATAGGGCATTGTATTCTCTTAGTAGTTCCGACTTGGTCATTAGAAAAACCTCCTTTTGTTTTTATAAAATTCTCGTTTATGCTGTTAAAGTAACTTCTGTATCCTCTTTTATTTGCATGCTTGCAATATAACTAACTAGTGATTCTGTAAAATTATTTACTAAATTTTGACCTGCTTTATTATCCGCAATGTAAACCGTTTTATCCCAAACTGGCGGTCTTTCAATTGGTTGACCTGGTGCATAATATTGCACATTGAAGTATATCCGCTTTCCATCTATCCAAGGAAATGATCTTACTTTGTATGAGCCAATCCATTTATCTAATTCCATTTTTGCAGCCTCCTTTAAATTTTGCACTCCGGACTTGTGACCGGTACCGCTTTGCGGTAGTGCATTACCCCGCCGGAGCGGGTCACTCTGCTAGTTTATAAGTCTTTTTGTCAATAAGACTTTCAAGAGTTTTCATTTCTTCGTATTCAAATAAAACATTGTCAATAAATTGTTGAGCATATTCTTTAGTACTAAATCCGACAACGTCTAAATCGTATTCAGCATGTTCTTCTGTGTATATTGATTTTCGTGGTTGAAAAGGGTCGTAAGTAGTTTTTACATCAAAAACGTAACCAAATTTTTTGGCTTTTTCTTTGTCTAATAGTGCAACTTCACCGTGCTTGTCATAAGACTTTCTAATTACATACCAGTTATATTCCATCTTTATATCTCCTTCAGCCCGGCGGCTTCTCCCGCCTGCGGCTTTGTGTTCTGTTGTCTTATTTCCGCCTCGATGGGCGGTATTCCTTTTAATTTTCAAAGGGGGTTTTGGCTATCTGGCAATTGCCGCAAAAATCATGCGGTTTTCTCCAATGTGCTTTCCCCGAACAAAGTATTCGGAATCCCTGAAGTTTGTTGGCTCTGTGTATCCGCTGTTCCAGGCTTCCACTTTGTCAAAAAACATCGCTTTAATTTTAACTTCTCCAAATCTTGGGGTCTTGATATATTCGCCAATTTTCATTTTCAAAAACTCCTTTTGCCCGGCGGCTTTTCCCGCCTGCGGCTTTGTGTTCTGTTGTCTTATTTCCGCTTTTTGGGTGATGTTTCCTTTTTTATAAATACTTTAATAAACTAATTCGCTTATTACTCCACATTTATTACACTTTGCGGCATGGCGGTAATAACCATTGCTGCCATGTTCTCTTGTATATGCTTCAATTACCGTTGTTGTATATCCAATGCCGCCGTAACACTCGTGTTTATTGCCACATTCACAAGTACATTCTTTGTCACAAAAAGCCCCGGTTTTTTTAGATTCCATAATAAACAACCCCTCTCTTATTTTTGGGTAAGCCCCAAAGAAAACACCCGCGCAAACAGATGCTTTCTTTTAGGCTTGCAGCCTTATTTCCCACTACTCCGGCAGACATTGCACATTGGCTCTGCTCCCGTATTTCCCAAGCCTTGGCTCGCATAATGCAAGCTTCCCCGGCTTTGGGGTTCGTGGCGTGTTATTTTGTTTTGTTTTTCCTTACCTTCTAATTATATTATAGTATAGTATATATACTATGTCAAGTCTTTTCGTTCACATTTTTATATTTATTTCGTTCAGATTCCACAAGGGAAGGACAAAAGCGGGTACTTTTGGGGTGCTTGTCCACCGCAGGAGATACTTTTTATAAAAGATTTATAAAACTTTTATTCTATTTGTCAGACAATTTGAAGCCTTGCGAGAGTAGGACAGGAGAGGCAGGAGCAACTAGAGCAAAGAGAAAAAGAAAAAACCCCGACCTTATTCAGGACGAGGCTTGATGGGACGAGGACGAAAACCAATCTGTGCGGCGTATGCGTCCCAAAGCATCCGCTCCATTGCTATTTTACTTTTCGCACCGGACTCTTCCGCTAATTCCGCGTGCCAAGCTTTTTCCTCCGGCGGGAGCAGGAGGACTATCCTATCGAGTGCCATTTTGCGTTACCTCCTTAGTTGTCTATGTGTATATACTATACTACATTTATTATATTTTTGCAAGTCTGAGAGCCACGAGAGGAGGCGAGAGCGTGAGCAAACAGAAGCAGCAGACAACCCCGAAGCAGCCCATCAAGCCCGACTTCTCCGCGCTCATTGCAAAGCAGCAGAAGCAAGAGAAGCAGCAGCAACCTGCGATAGTGGACAAGCCCGCAGCAGTTGCAGTTGTGCCGGCTCAAGTGGAGACAGCGGCAGAGCAGGAGCAGCAACGGCAGCAGAGGCTAGAGCAAGCACGGCAGTTGCAACGGCAGCAGCAGACCGGCACCGGAACCGGAACGGCCGCAACGGATACGGCAGCAGAAGAGACAGCACTAGAGCCACTCGTCTACAACGCAGCAGGAGAGGGCAGACCAATTTGTCAGCCGGACACGGAGCGGCAGATTGCAATACTACAGCAGGCGATAGAGCAGGGAGAGAGTATTCCTGTTATTGCTAAGCGATACGGCGTTAGCAGGCAGGCAATACAGCAGTACATAACGCAAGCAAAAGAAGAGATAGAACTCAATAGCCAATTATTGGATATAAAGCTTGTTGAGTCGCTGGATACCAAGATTAAAGAGATAGTTACGGCGGTCGATAAGACAAAGCTAGACAAGGCAACGGTTAGAGATCTCGCCATTGCCGCTGGCATCTTCATAGACAAGCGGCGCGAGTTACTCGGCCCCAAACAAAGCGGCGGCAACCTTCGACTGCGCGCCAGCTTCCACGGCGAGGGTGCGATCGAGGTCATTACCGGCGACCAATAGCAATATCTGCACGATTTTGTATATATCCGTTCATATTCTAGCCCCTTTTTCCCCCTCCATCCCCCACGTGCGGACAGAGCGGCGACAGCTTCCGTTATTGACAGCGGCAGCAGCCCATGGGGGGGAGGTGTGGATTTTGCCGGAGAGTTCCCCCGCACAATTTTTCAAACAAAGTGGGCTTATCCACCACACCAAAACAAAGTCCCCCTTCGCAGGGCAATGGATGTGTTACCAATGCACACAGGCGGCTATATCGCCAAAGATAAGCCTATTCCAATAGACAATATGGACTATATATCTAATGAGCTATCCTCTAGGTATGATGCTTTAGTAGATTTACTCATTCACCATACCGCAAAAATATTGCCACACAAAAAAGGACAAGCATAGTAAATAAAAGCCGTACATTTTTTTAGAAAACAAAGTGGAATTTCGCAGTAAAAGACCAAAAAAGAAACCATAAGACTTATTATGAAATATGTATATATAAACGAATTACATCGAGAAATCGTTGTATGCCTTGTGGCAGTATAGCTAGAGGCTGTTTTTGCTACGTTCCTTTTGGCACGTAACTTTTGCCCATAGAAAAGGGCTTTAGAGGTGAGAAAAAAATGAGAAAAGAGCTGCTTGATTTTTTGAATGGCATTACAAATGCTGTTCAATTTGAAGATGTTGTATTATCAAGGGAAACACTAACGAATGGGTATCAACATCTCATATTAAGTACAATAGAAAATAATATTCCATTATTAAAGGGGTGGCATAATCCGGAAAAAGAACAAAATAAAGACCATGTTCCGAAACACACTGGTGGGAAGAAGCCTTATATAATGCTAATTACAGGTGAGATTGAAAACCTGCGCAAACAGGGCGTACCTAATCTGGAGGAGCTTATTGGTTTTCTTGTTTGCTTAGGGAATAGCATTGAATGGAATACTGGTAGGCTAATTAACAAACGAAGTAAGAAAGCACTAAAATACAAAGATATACAGAAACTATTTAGTGGTGGTAGAAAAAAACTAGACAGGATATTGAGAGAACTAAAAGAGCACGACCTTCTTTTTGGTACAGAAGAAGGTTATTTTATTTCCACAAGAATTATAAAAAAGGGTAAAACGAAAAAGGAGGGCCGATAGAAATGGCTTATAGAATTGAGAGGTACGAACAAGCCTTTGATTTAATCGAAGTTGCTTTTGATGAAAAAATGCGTGACTTTGTCAAACGTCTTGAGAGGGAAGGACATACAGAAAAGAGTATTTGTTTTTCAATATGGAAAAGTCAGGACAAAATAAGAGCATTTAACCGTGATTCTAGATTTCTTGGTATTCTCAAAAACGAGATTAACAAATGGTCATGGAAAAAAGATGACTCACGCTGGAAAGATTACTGGACAAAGAAAAACGAAGAAAAACGGGCTAAAATACTACAAGAAGAACTTGGTAAAATCAAGATAGAAGAAACGCTTGTAGATGAAATGCTAGAAAGAAACAAATACAAAAGAGGTAGAAGAAAATCTACTGGATTTGTTTATTTCATTCAAGGACAATGCGGCGGAGCAATAAAAATAGGGTTTTCTAAAAAGCCCGAAATGCGGTTAAAGGAACTACAAACTGGTTATCCAGACACATTAACAATTCTCTTAATGATACCAGGGAGTGAGTCTGATGAAGCGGCATTTCATAAAATGTTCGAGGAGTTTAGGCTAAAAGGCGAATGGTTCAGACCTGATCCGTATATTATCAATAAACTCAAAGAAATGGCGGAAAAAGTACACCAATAACCCCTTAGCGAGGGCTTATATATAAAAAATAAATGGAGGCGAATGTATTATGAGAATCATGTTTATTGATCATGGTATTAGGGACACAGAGATAACCATTATAGACACAAAAAACAAGAATTTTCTAGAAAGAGGCTGACAGAAGAAAGCAACATAAACGGAACAGAAAAAACAGCAGAAAAGGTTTTAGATATTGCTATTAAATACAAGGTAAAGCGTATTTACTACAAAAGGATTACTATTGATGAGATATTTGGCGATGCTTTTAGGCGTCGGGCTAAAAAGAGATTAGGCTGGTGGAAAAGACGGCAAATTCTCAACGGCTTTATTGGTTGCAGATATAGCAAAATGGATTAAATGGAGGCGAATGTATTATGTATAAAATATTAATTAGAAAAGATGTAAACAGTGGGTGGTTTTTCGTAAGTGAAAGTCGCTCTCAAGCGTTAAAAGAAACAGCGATGTTGTGTACTAACTATAGTCCAGATTGTGAATATGGAACAAAGGAAAAAGCTTTGGAAGACATAAATTTATTGTTAAAAAACTATAGCCTAAATAACATCAGAATAGTTCAGAAAGTTGAATTCATGATAAGCGTGGATTTAGCAAAAGAACCAGAGAAAGTTGCTAATCTATCAACAGAAAAATTTGATGAACTAAAAATAGCTTTAGAACAAGGGACATTGAAACTAGCAAAAGAGAAGGAAGCGACAATAACTACAAGTAATGGCGTGGTTAGCATTGAGCAGGGAAGGTGAGTGTTCCCATGACCCAATTTATTCATGACATGGTACGCATGACAGAGGGTGGAAAGCTTATTAATTACTGGTGGCTGTGGCTGACAATAATGGTTGTCGGGACGGCTATTTTATATTTTACGAAGGAAAGGTTCTAGGGGGCAATTCCATGATTAATTGCTACAGATACACAGATACGGAAATAAAAAAGCTGCTAAAAAGCATGACAATAGTCGTTGATACACGGGAGCAAAACAACAAAGCGATTATTGATTATTTTACAACTAAGAAAATACCCTACATCACTCAAAAAATGGACTTTTGCGATTATTCGTGTTTCCTGCCAGCTAATGTAGAGCTTGGCATAGTTCGTGATACATACATCGACTGCTATTTAGAGCGTAAGGGTTCACTAGAGGAACTAAGTGGGAATTTGTGTAACGATAGGACGAGGTTAGAAAGCGAATTTTTAAAGGCAAAAAGTAAGCGACTTATTATGATGATTGAAGAATCCACAGGGCTAGAAAAAATCATAGAGCATAAATACAAAACCGAGTACAACGAGAAGTCATTTTTGGCGAGCCTATTCAGTTTTGCACACAGATACAGCATTGACATTCACTTTATCGGCGGGAAATATGCTGGACTATTTATCTATATGCAAATGTACTACGCAACGAGGGAGCTATTGAAGGCGTGAAATATAATTGAATTTTTAGGAGGCGGTAAATCATGGCTAAAGTATTTGCACCATTTGCAGCCATTGCAATTACAATGGTGTTGATTATTCTTAAAGGCTATATGGAGAATAAATTTAACACAACCCTTGACTGGGAACCAGCAATACTCGCGGTAATCTTGCTTGCTTATTTTGAAATACCAAGCAAGAAATAACCATATAGGAGGCGTATATTGTGGGTGATATTACTACAATAAAGGACAAAAAGTATTGCATAGGCATGGATTTAGCACGTCAAGGATCAGATAAAACCGTTTGTAAAAAGACAATAAGCAATCCTACACCAAAAGGCGAATCTATTTGGTATCAGCTTTATAAAGAGTGGGTGAAAAATAAATAAGCTATTAGGAGGCGTAAGCTATGGCTAAAGAACCATATACAAAGTACCTTGGCGAAGGTTACTGTGATAGAGTGAGAAAACTTCTCACAACTGATGATAAAATGTGTACTGATACCATGATTAATTCTGATGTATGTATTGGTGGCATGAAGCAAATACTTACCCCATATTTAGAGGGTAGCAACGTTACTTTTGTTCCTACAGACAAGGTACAGGTGAAGGATGAAGTCGACTATGCGGCATTTCAACAGGCGGCATTGTATATATTGGCAGGGATCCTTTGTTCACCTATCATCAGCAGGGCAAGAAATTTCCCTTTTCTAGGGCAGAAGTACCAGAAGAATTGGAAGAAGAAGCAGACAAAGCTAATGCAAAAGGGGCATTTGTGGCTTGAATCGTTGAAGAAGCAAGGAGCAGAAAAATGTTAGAATATGAACAAGGTTATTTTAAAGCACTTATGGACTTGGGTAATTTTTGCGATATTTATTCTGAAGATTTAAAGACGCTTAGGGCTAAGAAATACGTTGTGCTTTTAGGTCTAATAAAATACCTTGTAGAGAATGAGCAAGAAAGAGAATTATTCGCAAAATATGGAGGAAATGTTGGTGTTAAAATATCCAACGTTAAAAAATCTAAGGACGTGAAAATTCTTTCTGTTTTTGATAGGTTTAATCATGTTAGTGAAGTACACAATAAGTAAAAATTATATAACATTAGCAGGGGAACCCTTTTTAATTGTCGAATTTTGGCAATAGAGGGGGTGAAGTAGTTGGATAAAAGAATAGTTGAGTTGCTAGAGCAGATGTTGCAGAAACTTGACGATATCAAGAGTGATATAAGTTGGATAGAAACGCATACGAGAAATATTGACGACATAAAAAGCAATTTAGAGAGCAGATAAAAAGCAATATTAGAGCCTGCGGGTTCTTTTTTAATACAAAAATATAGGAGGCGTTATTATGATTGAGATTTATTCTAATGTGTTTGTGGGGGACGATACGGATGCGGAGTTAGTATTAAAAGGGACGATTGATGGTTATTTCATACTTCACGCAGCGAAAGAACCATTTCACAGGCAAATGGTAGGTTATATTGGACGTGGTGCACCTAAAGACAGCCCAGAATACCTATATGCAAGGCGTGGTAACAGAATGGCGTTAAATATGGTGGACGCAAACAACCCCAAATTCTTCTCTAAAGAGATGATTGAAGCAGGGTTGGACTTCCTCGAAGAGGGCTACAAGGCAGGGAAGAAGTTATTTGTACACTGCAACAGGGGTGAGAGCAGAAGCCCATCGGTTGCGATGCTGTTTGTGTTTAAGCGAATACTCAATAACGGAGCTACATTCGAGGAAGCAGAGGCTGAAATAAAGAAGATTTACCCCGATTATGCACCGAATGACGGAATAAGAGGACATTTACAGCAATATTGGAGTGAGTATTGATGGAAGGTGCAAATAAACGTTCTGCTTGTTTAGAGGGAAAACTAAAGCCTCGTTTTCGAGTTAGGGGTTGTGGCAGTAGATTTGGAAAGAATGAATATAAGCGTTGGAGTATAGCGAAAAAAGGTTCTTGCCCTTGTTGTGAAGGGAAGCCTAAATGCGATATTGTTACAGAGGATGACGGAAGTCGTTATAATGTGGTAATTTGTTCAAAATGCGGCAGGATGCTTTATTGTGATTATTGTGGGGTGGGTATTGATGAGTGACACACTCTCTTATTTTGAATGGGTATATAACGAAGGAAGAGAGATAGTAAAGCACGAAGTTGACAAACTAATTCCTGCCGAGAGAGAAAAACTTGTCCACGAAGTAGAAGGTGCATACACCGAATTACAGCAACATGGGAGTGAGTATTAATTAACATATGCGGTGGCGGAATAGGTAGACGCTTAAAGTGGGATAAGTTGGCAAAGCACAGGAGCGTTAATAAGAAAACACATAAAAATATATACCTAACTGTTTCTCCCGGATAATTGTCAATATGCAGGGTGCAGATCCCTGCCCGCATATGTTTTTTATAAAATATATTTGGTGGTGAGTATTAATGACAAAACAAGAAGAAGATAAAGTATGTGAAATAATACACGAACTAAGTAAAGCAGGAGAAATGCTTAATAATGTTATAAAAAACGACAGAATAGACATTGCAAAGAACGAAAGAGTAGTTAAAGAAGCAAAAGGGATCATCACTAATGCCTCTTTTGATTTAGACAACATGATTTAGGGGGCGGTTAAGTTGGACGTATTAGCAAAACAATGGCACAACTGCCCTATTTGCGGTCAGAAACTGTGTCGCAGGGAAGAAGATAGTAAAGTAAAGAAAATATATCTATGGTGTAAGAAATGCAAGAGAGAAGTTGAAGTGAATATTGATTGAGCCTTTGAGCCTATCTGTGATTGCCTTTGTTGGCGGTCGCAGGTAGGCTCTTTTTGTTTTTACAAGGGGACGTGATTTTATGCTAAATACCTGTCAGGCTTGTGGTAAGGAGTTTGAAGGGCAAAGTGGAAGTAAATATTGTCCCGAATGTTCGCATAGGGAAGAAACTTGCGTAGTATGCGGTAAAAAATTCACCACGATTAAATACGACCAAGTGAAATGTAGCAATTGCGTGGGAAAAAAGCCGCCTGCACCAAGTAAAGCAGGGGAAGTCAAGTGTGCCATTTGTGGCACTATTTTTATGGCTAAAAACGCCCAAACAGCGAAGTATTGCGAGAAGTGTAGGAAGCTAGATTCCTATAAGAAGAGAAAATCAGGAGCAACCGATATAAAAAGCGACAATTTTAAGCAAGTGCAAGTACGATGTGCTTATTGCGGAACAGTGTTCTCTTGTACATGGCAACAGTACCGTAGAGGTAGGAAGTATTGCGGTAACGCTTGCAGGGATAATGCACAGAGGAAGCGGACGGAAGAGAAGCACGGACCAACACCTGTGGATGAAAAAATTGAACAGGTAGCAGAGCTTGATTATGAACCACATGAGGGGCAGTGGAAATTCCACAAAAGCAAGGCGAGGTTTCGTGTGCTTGTATGTGCGAATAGATGGGGAAAAGACCGTGCGAGCATTAATGAGTTTATACAGAAGTTTGCCGATATGTTGTCTGAAAATCGTTCATCAACCCTCGTTCCACGTGTGATGGGCTGGATTGTTGCCCCAACATATCCGCTTGCAAGGCAAAACTGGCGTGAATTGAAAAGTTTTATGCCTGAACAGTGGGTTGTCAAGACAAATGAATCAGAAAGACAAATGACAACCGTATACGATGGGCTTATCGAAGTCAAGTCAGCAGATGACCCCGAGAGCCTTGTTTCTGTCGGGCTAGACATTGTGCTAATGACAGAAATGGCTAAGGCAAAGAACTTGCAGGGCGTATGGGCGAATATCTTCGCTCGTTTGTCTTCCGCTGGCAGAGGTTTAAACGGCAAGGGTGGCTTAGGAATATTCAATAGTACCCCTTTTGGACGAAACTTCTTCTATAAGATGTATATGTTCGGGCAAGACCCGACGATGCCTGACTGGGAGAGTTGGCAATTCGATTGCTATTCTAGCCCATATATTACTAAAGAGAATATAGAAATAGCAAAGCAGACTTTACCCGAGAGATTGTTTAGGCAGAATTGGTTAGCTGAATTTCTCAATGATGGCGGCGAGATTTTTGTTAATGTAGACGAGTTAAGCACCGGACAAGTCGAGGATCCGAAGTTTGGTATGTTATATAAAGCAGCTTGGGATCCTGCTCAACGTGGTGATGTTAGCGTATTTGGCATTAGAGACCAATATGGCAAGCAAGTATTTAAGCGTACCTTTACAGGCAAAGGTTGGGAGTTTCAGATAGATATAGTTGTCGCTAATTGCATGAGATACAATTGCTGTCCAATAGACATAGATATGACTGGTGTCGGTGATACATTACCAGAGTTTGTAAGGAAAAAAGGTATAACAGCAAATGGTATATATTGGGCTGGCGGCGGTCATTTAAAAGAACAGATGGTGTCTAATTTATGCGTACTTATGGAGCAGAAAGCAATAATTTTGCTTGACGACGATACGCAGAAAGAAGAATTGAAGTCATATGAATACAAGCTGTCCAAAAATGGAAACGTGCAATATTCTGCACCGCAAGGGCTGCATGACGACCATGTGTCCTGCCTTATGATGTTATATAGCGACTTCAATCAAGCAAGCGTAATACTGCCATATCGTGGTTTTTTAGGCGGTATAAAGAAAAAGTGATATAAAGTTTGCACGGCAGGAGTTCGCCACTCTTACTCACCACCGCCTCCGGTGGGGTTGCCGTGCAATTTAATATATACAGTGGAGGCAATAACTTAGGAGGTGGATATTTTGGTTGAAAAGAAAAGTTGGCAAGAGTTCAGAGAGAACGGATTGCTATGGTGGATTAACATGATTCTACATACCTTTGGTTGGGCGATAGCACTTGACGTTGAGGATGATGGAACAATATCAGATGCTTACCCAGCAAGGGTAAAATTTAGGGGATTCGCAGAGAAAAACAATGACGAAGGGTATCAAAAGGTTTCAAGATACTTACTTGAAAATATGGAGGAAATAGAGAAAGAGGCAAGGGAATAGGTAATTTTAGGAGGCGAACATATGAAAATAGGTATATTAAGCAGCTATTTTTTCCAAGAAGTCAAAGAACTTCACGGCAAAGACAGAACTATCTTTGGAGGTGGGGAGAGGTATTTATACGAGCTGTGCCGTTTCCTTCAATCAGAGGGACATCATGTCACAGTATATCAACCAATCAGCACACCAAAGGATATTGACCCCAAAACAGTTCCTGCTCAAATACGGAAGGAGTATAAGGGTATATCAATTGTTTGCTTACCTGGTTGTAATGATTGGACAAAAATGGGGACAAACCCCGAGCTAAATCAGTTTTTCAATGAAGCCGCAAATTATTACGATGCAGCTATTTATTTTACCACGTTCTTGGCTTATCCTCATGCGGTCAAGCGGTCAATCAGTATTTGCCACGGTATCTATTGGGATCATCCTTACAGCTCATACGCACTAGCATCAGACGAGGGCAAACAGGAATATTTGAGGCAACATCTCTATGGCTTTGAAGCCCCTGCTGTATGTGTGGCGGTAGATTCCAACGTGAAGCGAGTTATACAGGCAATAAAACCCGGAGTAGAGAGTAATATTCGAGTGATACCGAATTTCGTTGATTGCGAGAAATTCAAACCCGTGAAAAAAACATGGGAAGGAATAAAAGTACTATACCCTCGTCGCTTGTCCATACTACGTGGACAGAACGAGTTCATCAGAGCTACTCAAGTTCATCCAGAATATCAATATCTTGCAGTAGGACAAGCAGCAAACGAAGATACCGAAAAGAAAGCGGCAGATTGGGCTAAGGCTTTACCACATCTTAAATTTATCCACAAAGAAATGAACGGTATGGAGGAAGTATATCAGCAGAGCGATATTGCAGTGGTACCGACAAAGGCGTGCGAGGGATTATCCTTATCTCTTTTAGAGGCGATGGCTTGTGGCTTACCTGTAATAACGACATCAGTAGGTGGCATAGGTGATGCAATAATTGACGGCTACAATGCTTTGATTTTTGACCCTGCCAACGATAGCTTAGCTGATTACATCCACTGCCTAGCCCAAAATGAACAATCACGCAAAGTGATGGGGCAGAGGAATAGGGAAATAGCAAAATACTTTGATATAAAAACATGGCGAGCTAAATGGAAACAGATTATAGATTCGTTTTAGGAGATGATACCGTGATAATTGGTTATGCTTATGTGGTTGCCGACTTGTTTCACATTGGACACCTTAAACATCTTCAAAGCTGTAAGAGCAAATGCGATAAGTTGATTGTTGGTGTCCTTAACAATGAAGCCACAATGGAAAAAAAGAGAAAACCTATTATTTCCTTTGAGGAAAGGATGGAAATAATCCGAGGACTGAAATGTGTTGACTGTGCGGTAGAGCAGAAAACCTATTCACCACTTGAAAATGCTGTCAATGCTAATGCAGATGTTCTTTTTGAAAGCACAAGTCACACTCCGCAAGCCATAGCAGAAGCGGAGGAAACGATGTTAGAGGTTGGTGGTAAGGTAATCACTATGCCATATTACGAAGGACAAAGTTCAACAGCGATTAAACATAAAGTAGTCGCAGAATGGGGGAACAAATGAAACCTGTAAAACAAAAAATATCTGTGCTGAAAAGCATTATATGGAGAATCATGGGGGTTATCATCTTAGGGATGGTGACTTATTTTTTTACCCAACATTGGATGGTAACAACGAAAATCACCATTGTTCACCATACTTTCTTTTTAGTGGTTTTTTATTTGCACGAGAGAATGTGGTCACACATCAGCAGACCAACAGGTAAAGCCAGACATATACTAAAGGCTTTGTGCTATGAAATATGTGGGGGTTTGGTTATGGGTGGACTGATTAATTACATATTCACTCAAAGTTGGCCAGTAGCGACACAAATTGCACTTACCTACACTGCAATTAAACTTGTCATGTACTACTTCTATGATAAGCTTTGGCCAGAATTTGAGAGGCAATAAAAATGGGCGGTTACGCTAACATCATAAAAAGTATCACTTCCCCGATACTGGAACATATGAGCCATCTTCCGAAGGATTTGTTTTTCTTCCTAGAGGACAAAGAAAAAAACAGCATATTTATGCCACACGGAATGAGCGATAAGGGCTATCACAAGCCACAAAGGCTTAAACAGATACACCATTTACTGTATTCCGGGCCGGCGTGGAAAGAGAAGCTAATCAAGCAAGGGATTCCTGCCGAGAGGATACATATTGTAGGGTGTCCAAGACTTGACCCAGTATTTCAAGGAAAATTAAAACACACCCCCAGTGAAAAGAAAAAGGTAGTTTGGTGTCCAACTCATAACGCCATACCTGAAATATCAAGCTATCCTGCGTTTGAACAGTACCTTAGCAAATTGCCATCTAAGTACGAGGTTATAAGTTCGGTACACCCTGCACGGAGAGAGGACAGACGGACTTCGCTGGAAATCTTGGTTGACGCAGATGTAGTACTTTCTGATACATCGTCTTTGATATATGAAGCCTTGGCAATTGGGAAACCTGTTGTTTTACTGGACTGGTTGGTCAAAGATGGGGTTTTGAAATCACTAAAAGGAACTTTTGAGGAAAAAATTTATCGAGAGGGTATTTGCTGGCACGCCAAAAGCTTCGCTGAACTACCTGACGTTATTGACTATGCTATTAAAAAATGGATGGACGTAAAGACAAAACGATTTATAGACAGTATTTTCCCACCGGAGCTAAGAGGAAAGAGTGGAGAGGCGACCGCAAAAATTTTAAAGGAGATGATAACGTGAGTTTCAACTGTCCTAAGTTTATTGAGGAGTTTAAAAACTATGTAGACAAGCTCGAAGCAAAGACAATCCTTGAGGTAGGTGCAAAGTCTGGCGAACTAATGGATGCAGTGGGTGGAGCAGGCATTGATATTAACCCAATGCGAGACGATGTCAAGAAGTGTGATATAAGAAAATACCGAGGGAAGAAACACGAATTAGCGTTTAGCTCTGGAATGATTGAACATTACACGAAAGAAGATGCAATTAAGGTACTAAAGGCGATTGCTAAGGCGAGCAGTAAGTATGTTCTAACTTATGTACCTAATAGCAATTGCAAAGCTTACATGAACGCTAAGACTAAGACAAAGGCAGAGTGGGGAAACGAACTAGATTACACAGCAGAAACTTTGGCAGGGTTACATGAAGAGATAGGATTAACTGTAGTTGATTCCGGCGTTGCGGGTACGGAATGGGCGAAAAGATTCGGAGCCGAACCAAGCGAAGGCTATTTGGTGTATTGCTTGGCAAAGAAATGAGGTGATGATTAAATGACCTTTTGGAAAAGATTCATTAAGTTACTTAGGGACTTAGCTTGTGGGGTTGATGGAAGACTCGAAGAAATTGAACAAAACACAGCGTTAATTTGGCGAGCAGTTGACCCTCCGTTTACAGTGAGTGCTAATGAACAGCCTATAAAAGTGGTAACCAGTATTCCTACTGAATTACTTCCCGACAATAGTACAAGAAATACCCTCATTATCCAAAACATAGGGATATACCCCTGTTATATTAGACTTGGGGATGCTTTAGCTAAAGAGAATTTCCATTTTGCACTTGCCCCTGATAGCAGAGAAAAGCAAGGAAATGGCGGTAGTATTGAATTAAAGGGTTGGCACGGTAGAGTTTTCGCTTTTTGTGACGAAAAAACAAAAGTTTCGGTGTTGGAATATTAAGGTGGTGGTGTAAATGGGACTTTCTTCAAGACAATTTACCAGGACGAGAGACAAGCCCATTCCTACTGGTAGACAGAGTGTAACAGGGACAAGCAGGGCAAAAACATTGTCTCCATTTCGTTCGAGAACAGCGAATGTATTAGATGAATTGCGAAGAATACCCGAGGAAGCGGAAGCTCTTGAATTTTTGCGAGGGAACAACGCAGATGTATCTATGGCAGTATGGAACTTTATTCGCCTTGCCAATCAAGGACACGAGATGTACTTCTATGACCCGAAAGACAAGACAAAGCGAATGCTTGACGTTGAAGCACGATGGAAAGAGTTTGCTTCTAGGATAAATGAAATATCTAATGCAGGGTTAGATGGTTTTATTGACATATTGCATTATCTTGCTTATATGCGTGGTGCACAAGCCGCAGAGGCAGAGGTAAACCAAAGCAGAACAGATATATTGGATATTCACCCGATTATTCCTCAAACGGTTACGTGGGAGTATGAAGAACGAGGTGGACGTAAGATATGGATACCGTATCAACAACAGCAATTAGGGAAGAAAGTATCTTTAGAACCGGGCAAGGCGAACTTCTTCTGGGTTCCAACTGACCCTATGGCAGGTGATCCAAGAGGAACGCTGGTCATGGCTCCTGTTTTACAAGCTATTGATTTTCAAATGCAGATATTGCAGGACTTGCAATCGGTCTTACATCATCAAGGGTGGCCGAAAAACGATATAAAAATAGTACTAGAAAGAGTTATGAATGCTATGCCGCCACAAATCAAGGGAGCAGGCCCCGAAAAACAGCAAGAATGGTTAGATTCTCAATGGCAAAACGTTGTCAATATGCTTAATAAACTAGAGCCGGACAGCGACTATATTCACTATGATGACATTGAAATTGATATGAACAAAGGAGCCAACGCTGGTAGGAGTCTTGATGTAAGGGCAATAAGCGAATTAGTAGATACACAAACGCTATCTGGTGCTAAACAGATGGCTATTTTTATGAACAGAAACCAAGGCGTAACGGAGAGTTGGGGCACGGTACAATTCAAAATATTTGTAAGTGGTTTAAAGTCAAGTCAACGTGGCTCAAAGAGAATTATCGAAGGAATATCAAAGTTATGGTTGCGAGTAAATGGTATACAGTCATCTCCAGTATTTACCCACAATACCATTGACGATAACAGTGAAGAACAGCGAATGACCGTTAAACTAATGAAACAGCAGTTCTGGGCTATTTCTCAATTGATGAATTGGGTTGATAAAGACAAAGCCGCTCAAGAAGTGGTTAATGCCGAAAAAGCCGTAGGAGAACCATCAGAGAATATTCGTGTGTCACTTAGTTATGGGGGTGGTAAAGATGGACAACAAGACAATAAAACAGCTCAAAAAGCAAATAGCAGAGCAGGCGGCAGAATCGAGCCTCAAGAGGATGCTTGATGGGCGAATAGTGAAAGGTGGTGGTTACGTTGGCGAAAGCTACAGCGGAACAGCTCAAATTAATAAATAAGTTTGCGAAAGTCCCTTTGACTGAGGACAATTGTTATACTCACGGGTTTAGGTTAATAGGTACAAAACTTATTACCGATAGGTATTTAAAGTTAGACAAGTCCCTGCTTGACGTGTACCTAAAGGACGTTAAAAATGGTGACGTAGTACAAATTGCTGACCATTCAATGGGTGGTATAAAGGGTTTGCTGAAGGTAACTCTTCCATTCGGGCGGTTTTTTGATGGCGAATTGGTAGAAGAGGATGGTGAAACCAATCTTAATGGCTATATGTATATGAAAACAGGGCAAAAGACATACGCCGAACCGTTTACGACAGACGACCTTAGCGAGCAATTAGATGCAGGAACTCTTGACGATAGTTCCGTGGGTATATGTTGGGATAGATCCGAATGTTCAATATGTGGTAATGATATACGAGATTATGACAATTGCCAACATTATCCAGGAAGAACATACAAAGTGAAGGACAAAGATTACCTTTGTTATGTGATAGCCAAACCGATTGAAGGGGAAGCCTCTAACGCTTGTATGCTTGAAAATAGTATTGTAGGTGTAGGTGCTTACCCCGATGCAGGACATTTAGCCAAAGAGGGACAAACAGAAAAGCCCAAGTATCACAAAATAAATAACATGATGGAACTAAAACTGATTCCCCAAGAGGAACCAGTTTTTTGTTTATTCTCTGCCGACCATGCGGAAATCCTGACACGAACAGAGTATGAACCAGACGTGGCAAGGTTACACGACCTTTGTCACAAGTCCTACCAATTGATGAAGGAACAAGGAGATACCACAGGTCAGGCAATGAGAGAGTTGACCCAAAAGCATACCGAAGCAGTGGAACGACTTATTACGCAGCAGGAACACTATTTGGAAGATGCTTTAGACGGCAATTTGCCGGGTAATTTGAAATCAAAATCAATCCGAAGGGAGGAAGATGAGTTGAACGCTTTAGTAAAAGAGATTTTTGATAAAGCTGGGGTAGACCCAGAGCAGATTGAAGCCGTTACTGAACAAGGTTTTAAGCTCAAAGATGGCACAGAGAAGCTTATTGTTGGTGCTGATTATGGTGCTCATGCAGAGGGCGCTATAGACAAGATTGAATTAGAGAGTGCAAAAACCAAAGTAGCAGAGTTAGAACCCCTTGCAGAAGATGGAAAAGCATTTCGCAAAGAGGTGATTGATGAAGCACTTGCCACAGGAGTAAGGGCAATGGGGAATGACTTCCCTGCTGATACATGGAAGGGAACTTTTTCCACAATGTCTATTCAGGCAATACGGGATATTACAAAGACCTTCAATGCACAGGCAGGGGTGGAGATTCCTACAGGACGACAGACAATACCAGGTGGATTTAACAAAACAGATGTAAATAACATACCAGATGAGGCTTACAGAGCCTAAAGAAAGGGGATTGATAAACCATGAGTAGAGGTGGAATTTCGTTTGAAGGTATTGGTACAGAGAATGTCACAGTCAAAGCCGATGCCGATGTTAAAGCACTCGTTACCGCTGGTGACGCTGACGATGTAGTAGGTTTAGCCGTTACAATCACTGGCAATGATGAGGCTGGATTGGGTGCAGCAGGTGCACCTATTTTTGGTTATATAGACAAATACGAGGATGATGATTGTATGTCCGTGCGGTACAGAGGATTTGCCGAATTTAACGGTGTTTCCGGTTCTTTGCCGACTGCCGGGACAGATTTTGTCGCAGTAGTTGACGGCAACGGTGCAGTAATGGCTTCTACTGGTGCTACTGGCAAGAGCCAGATTGTATCCGTAGGAAGCGAAGTAACAGGACCCATTGTGGTTCTATTAGGTTAAGAGAGAGGAGATTGATAAGTGATGAGTGCAAAATTAGAATTATCTCGTGATATGTACCTTGAAGCGGCAGCCCAAAAGGTAACTATGTCGCAGTACTTAGAAAAGAAAGACCCTACTCCTGAAGGGGAGAAATTGGACGCATTTCAACGTCAATTAAAAAGATTGGGGATTGTAACAAAGTCCATTTTCGAGAAAGGAATCTATGCTGATCCGGTAGAAGCCTTTTATCGTACCTCAGAAAGTCCTGTATTATTTCCCGAAACAATTGCTCGCCAAGTTAGGGAAGCTATTAGCCAAGATACTATTCTTCCTTATCTGATTGGACAAAATACTATCATAAAAGGCGACGCTTACCGTACTTTCTATGTTGAAGATCAGCCTGAAAAACAGAGGAAAAAGAGAGTTACCGAAGCTTCTGAATTGCCTAAAGCTAAAATTGTAGGTAAAGAACAAACGGTTAAGATTTATAAATTTGGGCGGCAGATCGAAGCTTCTTATGAAGTTATCCGTAGGATGCAGATAGACATGTTGGCGCTTCATATTCGCAGAATTGCAATGCAGACTTCCAAAGATAAGGTAGAGGAAATTATCAACGTAGTCATAAATGGAGATGGCAACAATAACGCCGCTCCCGAATTAAAGCTTAAAGTCGACCTTGATGCCGGAGCAACAGCAGGCACCTTGACTGCAAAAGGATTGTTGGCGTTCCTCATGGAATACGATCCATTCCCTGTCAATACACTGATTGCGGCTAAAGATGCGTTCATTCAGTTGGTATTGACCAACATTCCCAGTCTTTCTACTGCCGATTTACTTAGATTATTGGCACAGGGCACAGCAGGTGGCGTAACTTTAAATGCTCCGCAATTACCTAACGGGGCTGTAAGACTCTTCTGGAATACCAACGTTCCTTCCTTGAAGGTGCTTGGTATCAACAGTCAGTACGCTATTGAGCAGGTAACAGAAGCAGGCTCGGACATTCAAGAAGCGGACAAATTTATCACTAGACAGACACAAGTCTTAACCGTGTCCGAGAACAGTGGCTACAGTAAGATGTTTAACGAGGCTACTAAAATACTCAACATTAACGGTTAAGGAGGTGGACAATCATGTCCAACCGTATCCTTATGGCTGATGGCTGGGAGCAGAGAATAAGGGATAAGATAGGAGTTTTAGACTCCTATCTTCCTGATTCTGCTATTCAACAGCCCGATGTAATCGATGTTGCCGAAGCAAATATTATTGAGCAGGTACCTAATTATGCTGAATTAGAAAGTGAAGCCTTAACATGGCTAGAAGCCGCCACTGTTTGCGAGTGTGCGGTTTTGCTGTGTATTGGGATGGCTGTGCGATTGCCAAAGTCATCACAAGGACCTCATGCGAAGTATGAGATTGGCGTGAACTGGGGCAAGAAAAAAGAGGAATTGCGGGCAGAACGAGACAGCCTTCTTGCGAGGGTTCTATCGTTGCCAATCCACTACCACTTTGGATTAAGCAGGTGATGTAAAGATGAGTTATGCCGAAAACTTCATACAGGCTTATGGACAGGAGTGTGTCATTGAACGCACTCCTTCTGTTTCTGCTTATGTAAGCATGACGCTTGCAACCAAAAGTTATAGCGATAACCGGGATTTGTACCGTAACGGGTTAATTTCGGCTAAATACAATTTGGCTAGTGGTGAAGTCATCACAGTAGGAAGTGAAAAGTTTTTAATTCGCTCTGTGATACCCGACCAGCATAGTAAGGAAATAGCTTTTGTAGCTTCTAAGGCTAATGCAATATTTATTCACAAGCGATTCACGGAAACAGCGGACGATTGGGGCAATCTTACACAGGAATGGACTACTATTACAGACAATGTTTATTCCACTGCTCAAATAGTATCGGCGGCTTTACGGCAACAAGACCCAGGGTTGTTGTCTACTACAAAGTGGGTATTTCTTATTCCTGCTACCACGACCATACAGGAACTGGACAGATTGCAATTTAAGCCAGATGGGGACAAATGCAGGGTAGATTCCGTTGACGATATACGGCTACCTGGACTTTTGAGAGTGCAATGCTCTGATGATAGGCGATAATGATTCACCTTGGAGAACCGTAGCAACAAAGACGAAGGGAGGCACCACATGGAAAAGCAGGATGAAATCTACATTGAGTCAGTAAAAGAATGGCTAAAAGAACAGGAATTGCGGCTAGAAGAACTGACGAAAACCATTGAGTTGTCCCAAAAGATTATAGACTCGAACAAAAAGCAGGGTTTATTGCTGTGCGAAAGCACCGGAATTGCCGTTGGCAGATATAACGAGTGGGCGGAACAAAACAACGCCGAGAAGATTGAAACATTTGTCATACCGCCAATATTAATGCCACTATGACGATTAAGCTAGATTCTACTAGGGCAATGGTGGCTTTTCAGAAGCATATAACAGTGTACCTCTTGGCAATACGAGAAGAATTGCTTAACGATGCTCAAGCGACTATGCAAACGCCAGAAGGACGTATGGACTTAACGAATGGCGATATCAAGATTATTACTGGCTATGTTTCTGCTTCCATCACTGGCGGTACGCAGGCGACTATGGATGAGTGGGGGACTGGTTCGTTAATGGACACAGATAACCCTGCTTTAAGTAGTTACCGTAGTAGCAATAGATGGAACCCTGCTAGATACGACTTAAAGCGAAGGGGCAGACCCGCAGGACGATATACCGACATATTCGGCAAGGTGAGGACAAGCAGGGGGAAGGCAAGGGGATTAGATTTAGAACTAATGGCAAGGGAAGGCAAGATTCCTAAGTCATATTTACCTACCCCACCTTCTCATGCTATGAAAAACGCTTTTCGCTGGTTGGCAAACGGTAGGTTTCAATGGTACCTGCAAAAGGTAATAACAACCTTCCCGTGGGGGAAGTATCTCAAAGTAACAAATACAAAGGGGTGATGCAATGTTTGACCCCGCAGGAGATCTGAACTGGACTTGGAAAACGGTAAGAGATAACGCAGGCGTACTTTCGGCTATGGGCTTGACTGGGGCTAGTAATGTGACAATTGCCAAGCAAATCACTAAAACCTCTGATTACGAAGGTTTAGCGGGTGACGAACGGCGACTATGTATTTATTTCTTACCATCAAGACCACGCATAAATAATCTTAGAACGCCAGAGATGGTACAGATAGAGTGTCATGTGCCACACAGAGAGTCAATGAAGGCGTATGAGGTTATCACAACCGTACACGGAGCTTTGCAAGGGCAATGTGTCAACGGTCACATATTGGAATATGCAGGACAGCTCGGGGAGCTTGCAACAGCCTCGGGCTATTTTTGTGCCGGAATACGGTATCAGTACGTAAGTAGTGTTTAATATTTGGAAGGAGTGATTTAATTGAATCCTATTTTACCTTTAAAAGCGGGCAAGATTATTCTCTTTAAGTTCAACAGCAATGGTACATTAACAAAAACGGCAGCAAATGTTGCTATGAATAACGGCACGGTGGCTAGCATCGAACGTGGGCGTTCGATCGAAACAAAAGAATTACCTGATGGCAACAGTCAGTACCCTATGACCGTTCGTGACCTCAAGGTGAATGATACTTTAAAAGTGAATATGTCCAGTTTCCAACCGGCTTTATACGCAATGTTGTCTGGGGAGGAAATAGCAGAAGAAACAGACGTTACCATGTCCTTAGTTGAGGTAGAAGAGACTATTGACGAGACAGATTTTACCGTAGTTCTTAACCCTGCCTATGATGGCGAAGGAATGCTTTTAGTTGCAGGAGTGGACAGTACACCTTTTGCCAAGGTTACAGAAACACCTGCTACAGGCGAGTTCAGCGTATCGGCTGACACATTGACCTTTAATTCCACTGACGCAGGAAAAGGAATATTGATTGCCTATGACTACACGGCAGCAGAAGCAACATCGTCTGCTTTGCCGGAAACGATAAAAAGACCTGCTCTTCATGCGATTATCTCTTCCGAGGTAACAGATGAACCCGATGAACAGAATATTTATCGTTCTAACACCATTATTGACAGGTGCAAATCCGTTGGCGAATTGAAGCCGCCTGATAAGAAACCGGATACCGATGGATGGAGCTATACTTTACAGGTATTAAAGCCTCGTGGTGGACAGGCTCCTGTTAAAACATTAATTGACAAAGCAATTATTGCCTAAAAATAACATAGGAGGCGTATAAAGTGAGTGAACAGCAAGAAAAACAGCAAGTGGAAAGCAAGGCAATTCCTCTCAATGTAATGCTTGAGAGTACAGAGGAACATATTGTGAGGGGGACGAAGTACCTTATTCGTCCTCTTTTTCTTGGAGAAGTACCGGAATTTCAACGTGATGGATTAAGCGTTGGTTCACAATTTTTCAATCTTGCTGACGAAGAAAAAAGCAAGATGCTTGACAAATGGTTACAACGAATTGTTTTTAGCAAGGACGGCGAACCTTTATCTTTGCAACAGTTAAAAGATAAGCATTGGAACATCAAGGAATTAAAGGATATTTTATTGAAAGTAATTGATATATCGGACTAAAAACGGCTCAACCCGAAAAGAAAGAAGATGGAGAGGAGGGGGATTGGGCTGAAAACTTTGCAATCCTTCTCTCTGTTTTTCATCTTAGCAAAGATGAAATAAAGAAGAGTACAATTCCCTTTTTAAAAGGGCTTTTGAATACATTGCCACGAATGGCAGAATTGAACCGCAATCTAAACGGTGGCGGTGGTTGTCCTCTGCTTGGCACAGGCACAACAAGCGAAGAAGCACCACAACAGCAAGAACGATATAAAGAGGCAGAGAAAGCCCCAACGGTAAGCGATATAAAGAATTTTTTTGGCGGTTAATAGGGAATGGGAAAAGCCCCAATCATTGTGATTGAGGCTTGAATAAAATATTATCTTTTTGTTTTGTGATATCAATCAAAACCTTTTATAGCTTACTTTTGCTTTCTTGTGGTTGTGATGTTTGTACTTTACTTTTTTGAACTAAATAGTTATGTCTTGTTTTGTTTATGTAATTTGGGTCAATTCCTGTTTCTGTAAATAGGCTATTATATATTTCGTTCGTTGTACTATCACGCATCTCTATTCGTAGCAAAGTTTCATTTAGCCACAACGCCATCATATCAAAAAGGAAAACATTTTCTGCTGTGGCGTTGGATGCTGTCGTATTTACTGCTTTGACATCTTTAATTGGGTATTTGACTATTGGCTTTAAATCTTGGTTTAAAACATAAAAAAACTTCCCTCTTAATGCGATAACAACTCTTTTTTTAGTAGAACCAAGCCGGGGGTTATCTCCGCCAGTCAAAGTAGCGAATCCACGATAGGTATATACTCCCATGGCTAGACTGCTGATTACGCCACGTTCGCCAGCTCCAGTAAATAATGCAATAATAATCTTGGCAGGTTCCTTGAACAAAAGGAACAGCAGAAAAAAAATAATAGCGCACGCTAGAAGCCCTCCGAATTCATAAGCACCCATGTCGCCCCTCCTTTTACCCAAATAGTACCATAACCACATAGAAATGCAACTAATATTTGTGTATTATACATAATAAAAGTATAAAAGATGTTACACAATTATCTTTTCTACTACAAACCATCATTTACTTGAATCTTTTTACGCATATTAAAATATTTTCGTTCTTTTCGCTTGACAAATGTCTCATAAAGATTTAATATGTTGGCATATGAACCGAAAGGGGGCATAAGTTATTGATGAATTATTAACAACAGATGATTTGTGCAGAATTTTCAAGGTTGCTAGAAAAACAATCGAACGGTGGAGAAGGGAGGGGATGCCATATATAAAAGTAGGTATAAAAACGGTCAGGTTTGAACCAAAGGAAATAAAAAAATGGATTGATGAAAATAAAAACAAAAAATACGCAAAATAAAGGAAGCCCGATAGATTGGCGTCTAGGACGGACTTCCTTCCCCGAAAGAGGACTAACCAAAATTAATTGGTGTAGTGTACATATTATACAATAATACTTTGTATTTGTAAAGGACTATGACACAAATTTTGGTAATTGACTCTTTCGGTTGGTGTGGAAAATACGAAAGGGGATATTTTTATGTCAAGTGATTTTCAATGCGAAGAAATAGACACAGCGTTATTTAATGATGAGGGGTTTGAAAAGTATCACGACAACATGACTAATACGATGAACAATTTATCGGACAAGCTAAGCGAAAAAGGAATAAATAGAAAGTACATGATTGAGTTAGTTAAGGCGGTTTTGGATTATGAATCTTATGTTTCCGCATTCCGCAGTAATTGGGTATCAAATCATTATGCACCTAACAATACGAAAGGGGTGCTATAATGAACAATGAAATTATGGTAGTAAACGGAAATGAACTTAGGGTCAAGGAGTATAATGGACAGCGAGTTGTCACTTTGTGGGATATTGCAAGATTACATAATGTTACCCCACATAACGTAAAAATGAATTTTGATAATAATGTTAAGTATTTAGCAGAAAGAGAAGAATATTTTTTAATAGACAAGCAAGATGATTTTGCTCTCAATTTGATTGCGAGCAAAGATATAGATTATCACGTAACAAATGCAGTTAAAAATATTCCTGTATTTACAGAATCGGGATATTTGATGTTATCCAAACCAATGACAGGCGATCTTGCTTGGAAAGTTCAGCGAGAGCTTGTCAAAAATTACTTTGCAATGAAGGAAGTGAGGCAACAGATACAACAGATACAAAAGCCGACCATGTCTCCTGAATTAGCGGCAGACCAAGCGAGATTTATTGTTGAGCTTGCTAAAACAGCAGGAGTTAGTACAGAATCACAAATGTTATGCGTGAAGTACCTTTACAAACAGGCAGGGATGGAAATACCAATTGAGGTACTAACGGAACGGAAGTTATATGATTTAAAGACCATCGCCAAGGAATTAGGAATAATGAGTAAAACCGGAAAACCACACGCCAACGCAGTATCGGCTATTATCAAGCAGATAGATATACCAGACACGATGAAAACAGAGGTTCTTGAAACTAATGGCAAGTGGACAGGTTCTGTGACAAAGTACAAGAAAGATATATTTGGGTACATACAGAATTGGTTGGAGGAAAACAAAAGACCTTCTGTAGTAAAAACAGTAGGCAAGCAATATGCAATTACTTATTGTTAGAAGCACGTCAACTTAATAAGGGTTACAAAGCATCATCTAAAATTAGGTGGTGCTTTTTTATGTGCAAAAGGTGGTGAGAAAATTGGGTGATACACCGGAATTAGGCGGTACTCAAATGATGGGTACGGTGGGTATAAACTATATGCCTGCTATTACTGCGTCCATGAAATGTGTAACGGCACTTGAAGCAGTTAATATGGCGTTAAAGAATACCCAAGGTATGGCAAAACAGTACGGAGCGGTATTTGCGAATGACCTAGCAAAACAAACTGGTGGACAGGGCGTTATCCTCGACCGCTATGGTAATACGTTGTCACAGGTTAGTGCTAAAACAAGAACAGCGACCCAAGAGGTAAAGAAGCATTCAAAGTCGGTCAAAGAGCTTGCTAATTCTCATTCTTTCCTTCAACATCGCATGGGTTGGTTTGTGTCTGGCGCTGCATTTTACGGCACAATAAGTGCTGCAAACAAAGCAGTCGAAGCCATCAAAGACGTAGAGACGAGCATGGTAGTTATTCGCCGCACAACAAATGATTTGACTGCTGACTTTGGCAAAATGCGGACAGAGCTGTTACAGGCAGGCGTTGACTTCGGTCATTCGTGGAGCACAGTACAAGAAGCTGCCGTAAGATGGGCTCAAGCTGGTTATCAAGCGAATGAGATAGTGGAACTTACCAGAGTGTCTTTATTGGGCTTGAACGTAGCAGAGATGGACACAGAGATGGCCACTCAAGGGCTCATAGCAATTATGGCACAGTGGGGTTTCCAAACAAGTGAGCTAGTTACCGTTATAGACAAATTAAATAAAACTTCGGACAATTATGCTATTACTACAGGTGATTTAATAGAAGGCTTGATAAGAACATCTGGTGCGGCTAGAGCGTTGAATATGTCATTCGAGGATACGGTAGGTGTAATCACAGCAACAAGGGTTGCCTCGGGTAGATTAGGGCGTGAAGTTGGTAATGCGTTAAATACAATTTTCTCATATATTACTAGACAGTCTACATTAAATAAAATGGTGGATTCGGGTATAGATGTGTTTGCTGACAAAGCTACTGGCAAGCTTAAACCTGCTATGCAATTATTGACAGAGTTTACGGAACGTTGGAGCGGTTCTGTCGAATCCATGCCTGACGAACTTGTGAATACAGCTGACTCTATGGGTTTAATGACGGAAGAAATGGCTGGAATGGTAGGGATGGAAAAAGAGTGGACAGACATACAGAAGATCGATTTAGAGCAAGCGGTAGCAGGGGTGAGACGTAGGAGTTTCTTAATCGCATTAATGAGAAACTTTGCCGTGGCTCAAGAAGTTTCAAATGGCTTGCATAATGTCGAAGGTTATTCAATGCGACAAAATGCCGAAACTATGGAGACGTTAGAAAAGAAAGTAAATGCACTTAAAACAGCTTTCACGATGCTCGCCGTAGAAATGGGCGAAGCAGGGGTATTAGAACAGATGAAGGGTGCAACAGATGAGATAAGAGGCTGGATAGAAGCCTTTGAGAAGTTACCGCCTGAATTGAGACAGGTAATTCTTTCGCTTGGCGAAGCCGCTACAATTTTGGGGGTGACTAATCTAGCTGCAAAAACATTCTTTGATGTTAGCCTGGTTAAAAACATAGAAAAAGGGGTCATATCCTTAGCGGCAATGACCGCAGGTATTGGCAAAGCAGAAAAAGCAACGCTGGGATTCGGGGCGGCACTAAAACTTCTTGCTAGTAACCCAATAACATGGGCTGTGGTTGGATTAGGTACGCTGATAGTTGCATTAAAAGAATATCAAGAGTGGCAGGAAAAGGCAGACGAAAGAACACTTGAATTTATCAATAAACAGACTAGAGCTGCAGGAGCCGCAACCACAGAAGCTGATGAGTTGCGAAAACTTAGCAAAGAGTATGAATGGTTGACTTCAATAAAAGAGCGAACTAACGGAGAAACAGAAAGGTTAAACACATTAACTGAACAATTGACAGAGAAAATGCCGGGGCTTAGCACCGTCTTTGATTCATCCGCAAAAGCCACAGAGAAATACACTCTTGCAATAAGTGCGTTGCGTGGAGAAATTGAGTTGCTCGACCAACAGGCAAAAGATAGTATTCGCATGGCTGCAAATGAGGCGGCACTTCAAATTGGACCAACTGACGAGAAAATAGCGGAGTTAAAAACGAAACTAGATAAGAATGCGGCAGATTATCGGATAGCGAGAGATGAGGATTATTACATAGGACCTAAGGCGAAAAGTCTTAGAATGGAAGATAATAAATGGCAATTTATCAAAAGCAAAGCGAATTTAATTGAAGAACGTAAAGAGATAAAGAAAGAGCTAGACGAAGCTTTAGCATATAAGGAACAACTTAGCAATGCTTTGAATATGCAAGCGGAATTATATGAGGATAGTTGGTTAAAAAGAGACAGAGCAATTACAGCTGCAGGTGGAGATGCAAGTGGTGGTGGCAGTAGCGGTACACCCACAGAAACAGCGGCACAAACATACGAACGCCTCAATGAAGAACGTGAACAACTTCGCCATCAATTGAACATAGGTGCAGTAAGTACAGAACAATACCTTGCTTCGTTACAGCAAATTGAACAAAGTATGCGAGCGGCGGGTATTGAGGAAAAGAAAATATGGTCACTTCAAGAGGAAATCTATTCATTAGGCGGCAAAGAAAGCAAATCTTACGAAAGCTGGGCAAAGGAGCAGGAGAGACTAGCCAAAGAAAAAGAGCAGGCAGCAAAGCAAGAAGCTAGTGAGATAAAGCAGTTTTATGATACAGCCTTTAATGACGCTATGGGCTATTATAGGCACGTCAATTCACTTTCCCGTTCCTCTCGTGATGAACAGATGCAGTATCTAAAGGACTTGTCTAATGCTCACGAGTGGGAAAAGTCTAAGATGTGGACGTTAGAAGAGGAACTGTTTAGCCTTTACCAAAACGAATTAAAAGACCAACAGCAGAAGTTTGAAACATCTTATCAAGCTCGCATTAAAATGATAGAGGACGAGCGAGATGAGAAGATTAAGTCTATTCAGGAAGAAATAGATGCCTTGAGTGAAGAGGGAGAAGACGACAGCAGAATAGACGCAGAGCGAAGCCATAATCAGAAGTTGGCTGACTTGCGTAAAGAAAAGCAGTATCACGAGTTACGCACAGGAGCAGAACACAAGAAGGCTATTACTGATATTGAGCGACAGATGAACGAGGAAAACCGCAATTGGCAACAACAAATTGATGATTGGAAGCGTGATGACAGAAAACAAGTCCTACAGCAACAGATTGAGGACATCAAGACAGCAGCCGATAAAGAGAAGGAAGTTTGGAAAGAGAAGTACGAGGAAATAAAAGAGAACTGGGACAAGTGGGCTGACAACTTTGCCGAGGCGGCTATCAATGACCCGAAATGGCTAGAGATAGGCAAAACCATAGGGCAGCAGCTTGCTAATGGGTTTTCGCTTAGCATAGAGGACATGGACAGGCGTATTGCTAATATAGGCGATACAGCGGCAAAGGTTAGCAGTGATAGCGGCTACAGTAGTGGTTCCCCTGCTGGACAAGATGTAATGAATGAACATTATAAGTATATTGAGGAAACATATCCAGGTGGAATGAGGGCGTATTCCAAGGGACAGCAGACTAGATACGATAAAGCTAGAGCTGAAGATAATAGCGACCTTATGCAAGCACTAAAGGATGATGCCAAAAAGAGGGGCTACACCTTAGATACGTTTGACCAAGGTGGACTAGCGATTGGCAAAGGTGTAATGATAAAGGACACCATAAAGCCCGAGCGTATTTTACCGCCACAACTTAGCGTGAGTTTTGACAGGCTAGCAGCGGCTTTACAGACAAATTCAATATCTTCCACAGGAGTAAAGCGAGGGGGTGACGTTATCTTTAACGCACCTCTTTTTAATGCACAAAAAGTGCAGTTCGAGGACAGCCAAGACATGGAAATATTCGGGCGTGAGATGAAACGCCACGTTGAGTCAATAAGATAAGGAGCGTGATTTATTATGTCAATGACAGAAGGGTACAGAAACGCAATAGCTAATCATGGTGGGGGTTTAATAACGCATATCGGGCTTGTGAATGGTTCTGATGTGGAATTAAGCGGTGGGACTTATGCACGCAAAGCGGTAACGTGGGTAACAGCGGCAAACGGAGTAATTCGTCCTAATGCAGATTTATCATTTGATGTTCCTGCTGGTGCAACGGTGGCAGGGTGGAGAGGATTTAGTGCATTAACAAGCGGGACAAATTATGGCGGCGAAAGTTTGACAGAAGAAACATTTGCAGGAGCAGGGCAGTATAAGTTGTTAGCAAGCGGTACAGGAATATTACACACATAGAAGAGGTGATAAGTTATGTTGAAAGCGAAGAGTAACGCTCAATCTATATTAGTACAGTTGATTAATGCAAGTGTGGATACGTTTAATGTTGCTGATGGTTCGTCATTCCCAAGTGAGAATTTTTTGATATCAATAGATGATGAGATTATGCTTGTTGGCAGTAGAAGTGGTGATACGTTCTCTAGTGTTACAAGAGAATATGAAGATACAACGGCGGCTGAACACGTGAGTGGTTCGGCGGTTGAGAATAGGTTCACAGCAGGCGCTCACATGGAAATGACAGAGGCAATTGAGAAAAACGCAGATGATTTAGTTACGCATAAGAATGATTATGCGATACTAAATGCCAAAGTAACAAATGCCACCCTAACCACACAAACACAAACAGCCAATACAATCACACTGCCTAATGTAGTTGATGGACAATTGCGTACAGCGTTACAAGGTAGGACGTATCAAAACGGAGCAGAAAATGGCGAATTTGTGGACACTACCGGATGGATGGGTA
>Ga0265294_10000870_pt1 | contig 40784 bp, 55 predicted proteins | sample MunlanPumphouse3_FD_192504 | JGI IMG/M metagenome (GOLD analysis project Ga0265294, IMG submission 192504) | Groundwater microbial communities from a municipal landfill in Southern Ontario, Canada - Pumphouse #3 | ecosystem: Environmental > Aquatic > Deep subsurface > Groundwater | place... | reverse complement strand
GGTGAAAAGCAGCTGGCGGATAGCCGTTGGGGGTGCTTTAAGGGGCTAAAGGCCTGTGAGCTTCCCCCGACCTCCGCCAGATATCGCGGTGTTACCTAGTACCTAACACCTGGCACCTAGCACCTATGATCTGTGATCCGTAAGTTTCACCCTGATGTCTACTAACTACTAACTACGAACTACCAACTAAATTGCTATTGATATTTTATAGTTGTTATTATAAAATGTAGAAGTTGCAGTAAGGATGCGATGAACTGGAAGGTTGCCGGAAGTTTTCGGGAAATTTCCAGGGAGTATGTCCACATCTTGAATGGGGCGACTTTGGTTTTGTATGCACCTGCTTTTTTAAAAAAAGTCAAAACGCCTGGATGAGTGTATATGAGACCTGGTTGCGCGTAAACAAAAACGTGCGATTTTTAAGGAGGGAATTTTTATGGCGAAACAAAAAATAAGGATAAGGTTGAAGGCCTTTGACCATTCGGCCCTTGACCAGTCCGCAGTTAAAATTGTGGATACCGCGAAAAAAACAGGCGCTAAGGTGTCCGGTCCTATACCGCTACCTACCGAAAAGGACGTAGTGACGATACTTCGGGCTCCCCATAAATACAAGGATTCGAGGGAACAGTTCGAAATAAGGACACACAAAAGGCTTATCGATATTCACGATCCAAATCCAAAAACAGTGGATGCGCTTATGCGCCTTGACCTGCCCGCCGGAGTGGATATAGAAATTAAATTGTAAGGCTATTATGATTGTCCAAATAAAATGGATAATCCGCTAATAAGTTTTGGAGGTGCAGCAAATGGAGAAAGGTATTCTGGGTAAGAAGATGGGTATGACTCAGGTGTTTGACGAAAACGGCAATATTATTCCGGTTACGGTAATAAAAGCCGGACCGGTGAAGATTGTACAGAAGAAGACCGTAGAAAGCGACGGGTATACGGCGATACAGGTAGGCTTTGATGATATGAAACCCACAAAGGTCAACAAACCCATAAAGGGCCATTTTGACAAGGGCGGAGTGGAGTACAAAAAGGTTTTGAGGGAACTGCGGATTAAAAACCCCGATGCCTACGAGGTTGGGCAGGAAATAAAAGTTGACATATTCAAGGAAGGTGAAAAGGTTGATATAGCGGGAACGTCCAAGGGTAAAGGGTTTCAGGGCGTGATAAAAAGATGGAATCAGGGCCGCGGACCGATGACCCATGGCTCAAAGTACCACAGAGGAGTGGGTGCTATGAGCGGGGCCAGTTCACCGTCCAAGACCTTTAAGGGCAAGAATATGCCAGGCAGAATGGGCGGTGAAAGGGTCACCGTACAGAACCTGGAGGTAGTCAAGGTGGACCCGGAGCATAATCTCCTGCTTCTAAAGGGAGCGGTGCCGGGGCCAAAGGGCGGTTTGTTGGTCATAAAGGAATCTGTAAAAGCATAATAAGGTTTGTAGAAAGGAGGAATGAATATGCCTAAAATAGCAGTTTATAATACCGAAGGACAACAGGTGGATGAAATAGAACTGAAGGACGAGATTTTTGGTGTCCAGGTGAATGAACCTTTGCTGCATCAAGCAGTGCAAGTATATCTGGCCAACCAAAGACAGGGCACCCAGTCCGCAAAAACCAGGGCGGAAGTGAGGGGTGGCGGCAGAAAACCCTGGAGACAAAAAGGAACCGGAAGGGCAAGGCAGGGTAGCATCCGTTCACCGCAGTGGACGGGAGGAGGAGTGGTCTTCGCCCCCAAGCCGAGAGATTATTCGCAGAAATTTCCTAAGAAAATGCGCCGGCAGGCCATGCTTTCTGCTTTAAGTTCAAAGGCTAAGAGTAACGAGATTATGGTGCTGGACAGCCTTGTAATGGAAGAGCCAAAGACCTCTTTTATACATGGTATGCTTAAGAACCTTAATGCCGGCAAAAAAGCTTTGATAGTGGTTAAGGGTAAGGACGAGACGGTGGCAAAGTCTGCAAGAAATATTCCCGGGGTTAAAGCAGCCTTCGCGGGCGGCCTTAACGTATACGACATACTTAAGCATGATACATTTGTAATAACCAGGGAAGCGGTGAAAGAGGTTGAGGAGGTGTACGGAAAATGAAAGCTCCCCAGGATATAGTTGTAAGGCCGGTAATAACCGAGAGAAGCATGAGGGATATGGAACAGAACAAGTACACCTTTGTGGTAGACAAAAAGGCTAACAAGATAGAGATAAAAAAAGCCGTTGAAGAGCTGTTCGGTGTGAAGGTGGAAAGGGTAAACGTTGCAAACTACATGGGTAAGATGAGAAGAATGGGCAGAAATATTGGCAGGAAAGCGAATTGGAAAAAGGCCTTTGTGAAACTTGCAGAGGACAGCAAAAAAATAGAGTTTTTCGAAGGAATGTAAATGTAAGGAGGGAAAAGCTATGGCAATTAAAAAATACAGGCCTACCTCCCCGGGAATAAGACAAATGACTGTTTTGGACTATTCAGGGATCACAACCGACAAACCGGAAAAGTCCCTTGTAACTGATCTGAAAAAATCCGGCGGAAGGAACGTATACGGAAGGATTACTGTCCGTCACAGAGGAGGCGGGCATAAGAGAAAATACAGGGTTATAGACTTCAAAAGGGACAAGGATGGAGTTCCGGCGAAGGTTGCTACTATCGAATATGACCCTAACAGAAGTGCCAACATCGCACTCCTTAACTATGCCGACGGCGAAAAGCGTTATATAATCGCACCGCTAAGGCTTAAGGTGGGCGATATTGTGGTGTCCGGGAAGGATGTGGACATTAAACCGGGTAATGCCCTTCCCCTTTCAAGCATCCCTATGGGTACCATTATTCACAATATAGAGTTAAAGCCCGGAAAGGGTGCCCAGCTTGTCAGGGCTGCTGGCAACTCCGCGCAGCTTATGGCAAAGGAGGGTGGTTACGCACAGGTAAAACTTCCCTCCGGAGAGGTGAGGATGGTAAGACAGGAATGCAGGGCAACGGTAGGCCAGGTAGGAAATCTTGATAACGAGAATATTACTTTAGGTAAAGCTGGGAGAAAGCGTAATTTAGGCATAAGGCCCACTGTAAGGGGCTCGGCCATGAACCCGGCTGACCATCCGCATGGTGGTGGTGAGGGTAAAGCTCCGATAGGAAGACCGGCACCGGTTACCCCGTGGGGTAAACCCACCATTGGATACAAAACGAGGAAAAAGAATAAAGACAGTGACAAGTTTATTATTAAACGCCGTAAGAAGTAAGAAAAGAAGGGAGGAAGTATTGTTTATGGGAAGGTCACTAAAAAAGGGACCCTATGTTCAGACAAAGCTTTTGGAGAGAATAGAAGAAATGAACAAAAAGAACGAAAAAAAGGTTCTTAAGACCTGGTCGAGGGCATCAACCATTTTCCCGCAAATGGTAGGCCATACCATAGCGGTACACGATGGCAGAAAGCATGTCCCCGTTTATATAACCGAAGAAATGGTGGGGCACAAGCTGGGCGAATTCGCGCCTACCAGAACCTTCAGGGGGCACGGTTCCCACACCGAAAGGTCAACGTCACTCAAGTAGAGGGAAGGAGGGTTTAGTGGTGGAAGCAAAAGCGCATGTCAAATATGTCAGAATATCACCCCGTAAGGTTGAGGTTGTTTTGGACCAGATAAGGGGAAAGAGCATAGATGAAGCTTTAGCCATACTGAGGTACCTGCCCCAAAAAGGCGCAAGGATAACAGAGAAGGTCATACAGTCGGCGGCAGCCAATGCGGAAAATAATCACGATATGATAAGAGATAACTTGTATGTTGCACAGATTTTTGCCAACCAGGGACCTACAATGAAAAGGTATAAGGCAAGGGCCCAGGGCAGGGCAAACTTGATACGTAAAAGAAGCACCCATATCTCTGTGGTACTCAGGGAAAAACAGTAAAAGGAGGGAAAGCTAAGTGGGTCAAAAAGTCAATCCCCACGGACTCAGAGTTGGAATAATTAAAGACTGGAGTTCAAAATGGTATTCGGTCAAAAAGGATTTTTCAAACCTTTTGATAGAAGACAAAAAAATAAGAAAGCATGTTAAGAATAAATTCTATACCTCCGGCATTTCCAAAATAGAAATAGAGCGGGCTGCCAACAGGGTCAAGGTTACCGTTTATACCGCCAAACCGGGAATGGTAATAGGCAAAGGCGGCTCCGGGGTCGAGGATTTGAAAAAAGAGCTGGAAGCAATGACGGGGAAGAACGTATTTATAAATATAATAGAGATAAAGGTCCCCGAGCTCAATGCACAGCTTGTTGCGGAAAATATAGCATCTCAGCTTGAAAGAAGGGTTTCCTTCCGAAGGGCAATGAAACAGTCGATACAGCGCACCATGCGTTCTGGAGCCAAGGGTATCAAAACAATGGTATCCGGCAGACTGGGAGGAGCAGAAATAGCAAGAAGTGAAAGGTACAGCGAAGGAACCATACCGCTACAGACGTTAAGAGCAGATATAGATTACGGTTTTGCAGAGGCAAATACCACCTATGGAAAAATAGGCGTTAAGGTATGGATATACAAGGGGGAAATCCTGGGCAAAACCAAAAGCGAAAATTAGGGACTTGTAAGGGAGGAGGAAGGCCAAATGTTGATACCGAAAAGGGTCAAGCGCCGAAAGGTTCAGAGGGGCAGGATGAAGGGAAAAGCAGCCCGCGGCAGCACCATAGCATACGGTCAGTTCGGGCTGCAGGCAACTGAGCCCGGGTGGATTACTTCCAATCAGATAGAAGCCGCAAGGATAGCTATGACCAGATATATAAAAAGAGGTGGAAAGGTCTGGATAAAGATATTTCCCGATAAACCCGTTACGCAAAAACCGGCCGAAACCAGAATGGGTTCGGGTAAAGGTTCTCCGGAATACTGGGTAGCGGTTGTAAAACCCGGAAGAGTCATGTTTGAAATATCCGGTGTAAACGAAGACATTGCAAGGGAAGCAATGCGTCTGGCCATGCATAAACTGCCTATTAAATGTAAGTTTGCAAAACGCGATGAAGTGGGTGGTGAAGCAAATGAAAGCTAAAGAGGTCAGGGAAATGACTGTACAGGAATTGGAAAAAAAGGCTCAGGAGTTAAAAGGAGAACTATTTAACCTCAGGTTTCAACTTGCTACGGGACAGTTGGATAATCCAATGAGAATAAAACAGGTAAGAAAATCCATTGCCAGGATTAAAACGGTTTTAAGGGAAAGAGAATTGAAAGAGATTAAGGCGTAACACCTTTTTAGAAAGGAGGAAAAAGGTCTATGATACGGGGCAACAGAAAGACAAGGATTGGCAAAGTAGTTAGCGATAAGATGGATAAAACAATAGTCGTAGCGGTTGAGGCCCTTGTAAGGCATCCGCTGTACGGTAAAACGATAAAGCAGACCAAAAAGTTCAAAGCCCATGACCAAAGCAACGAGTGTTCCGTCGGAGACAGGGTAAAAATAATGGAAACAAGGCCCTTGAGCCGAGAAAAAAGGTGGAGACTTGTTGAGATAATCGAAAAGGCACGATAAACAACTATGTTTGCCGGAAGGAGGTATTTCCGATGATACAATCTGAATCCCGCCTTAGAGTAGCTGACAATTCCGGAGCTAAGGAATTGCTTTGCATAAAAGTTATCGGGGGCTCGAGGAAGAGATACGCTAATGTAGGAGATATAATAGTAGCTACCGTTAAAGATGCAACACCCGGAGGTGTTGTGAAAAAAGGAGACATAGTGAGGGCGGTAGTGGTGAGAACAACCAGGGGAGTTAAAAGAATTGACGGAAGCACTATTAAATTCGACGAGAACGCTGCGGTTATAATAAGAGAAGACAAGCAACCAAGGGGAACAAGGATATTTGGCCCCGTTGCCAGGGAGCTTAGAGAAAAGGACTTCATGAAAATAGTTTCTCTTGCACCTGAAGTTCTCTAACGGAGGAGGTGGCTGTTTTGAAAGGTAAAACAAAAATGCATATAAAAAAAGGGGATACAGTTGAACTGATTTCCGGAAAAGACAAGGGCAAAAGTGGAAAAGTGCTGACAGCCTTTCCTAAGGACAATCGTGTCATAGTTGAGGGCGTTAATATGCTTACAAAGCATGTAAAACCAACCCGCCAGATGCAGCAGGGGGGAATAATCCACCAGGAAGGTCCGGTGCATGTTTCCAACGTGTTGCTATATTGTCCCAAGTGTAAAAGGGGAAGAAGAACCGGCAGAAAGATATTAAAGGACGGCACCAAGGTGAGATTTTGCAAAGCCTGCGGTGAAACTCTTGATAAATAAAAGAGTAGGGGAAGGAGGTAGTCGCATGTCAAGACTTTTAGACAAGTATCATAATGAAGCAGTACCTGCTCTTATGGAAAGATTCGGGTACAAGAATATAATGGAAGTTCCAAAGATAGTAAAGGTAATAATAAACATGAGGGTTGGCGAAGCCAAGGAAAACGTCAAGACGCTGGAGGCGGCACTGGATGACCTAACAGTGATAAGCGGGCAGAAACCCGTCATTACCAAGGCTAAAAAGTCCGTTGCCGCGTTCAAGATACGTACCGGGATGCCTATAGGCTGCAAGGTTACCTTAAGGGGCGAGAGAATGTACGAGTTCCTAGACAAACTTTTCAATATAGCCCTGCCAAGGGTAAGGGACTTTAGGGGCATATCCCCCGATGCTTTTGATGGCAGGGGAAACTTCGCTCTGGGTATTAAGGAACAGCTTATTTTCCCGGAGATCGATTACGATAAGATTGAAAAGATACGCGGTATGGACGTAGCTATTGTTACTACAGGTGAAACTGACGAAGAAGCACGGGAACTCTTAAGGATACTGGGAGTGCCCTTTAGAAAAAAATAAGGAGGTAAGGAAGCGGTGGCTAAAAAATCGATGATAGCCAAGCAGAAAAAAAAGCCTAAATACAGCACCAGGGCTTATAATAGATGCAAGATATGCGGGAGACCCCATGCGTATCTTCGAAAATTCGGTATATGCCGAGTTTGTTTCAGAGAGTTTGCTTACAGGGGAGAGATCCCGGGCGTTAAGAAAGCTAGCTGGTAAGGCTTTATAACGGAAGGAGGTAGAAATATATGGTTATGACCGACCCCATTGCTGATATGCTGACTCGTATTAGGAATGCGAACAATGTTAAACACAGTAAGGTGGAAATACCGGCATCAAATATGAAAAAGGCTATCGCCAGGATATTACTAGATGAGGGTTTTATAAAAGGATACGAAGTTAAAGAGGACGGAAAACAGGGGATAATAAAGATAGAACTTAAATACGCTCAGGGCCAGGAAAAGGTTTTGAGCGGCTTAAAGAGAATATCCAAACCCGGTCTTAGGGTATACGTGAATAAAGATGAAATTCCAAAGGTGCTGGGTGGGCTTGGTATAGCGATAATATCCACGTCCAAGGGACTTATGACCGATGCCCAGGCAAGGAAGGAAAGTGCCGGAGGAGAAGTTATCTGTTATATATGGTAGTTTACAGGAGGTGTTACAATGTCCAGGATTGGTAAGTTACCCATAAAGATACCCGGCGGGGTTGAAGTGACCATAGGTGAGGGCAACTTCATAACGGTAAAGGGACCACTGGGTAAGATGGAACGCAGGATGCACAAGGATATGATTATTACAAAGGAAGACGATAAAATACTGGTAAAAAGGCCCTCAGATAATAAGCCTCACAAATCCCTTCACGGGCTGACCCGGTCGCTTATAGCCAATATGGTTGAGGGTGTGACAAAGGGTTACCAGAAAATCCTTGAGATAAACGGGGTAGGATACAGGGCACAAAAACAGGGTAAAAAGCTTGTTTTGAGCGTCGGATATTCTCACCCGGTCGAGATGAATGACCCGGATGGCATAACCGTTGAAGTGGAAGGTACCAATAAGATTCTAGTAAAGGGTATCGACAAGCAGCAGGTGGGCAATTACGCCGCAAAGATTCGAAACTGGAGAGAGCCCGAACCCTATAAAGGAAAGGGAATTAAGTACGATAATGAGCATATAAGGCGCAAGGTAGGCAAGACCGGTAAATAGGTAAGAAGGGAGAGAACAAGCTTGCTTAAAAAAATGGTTAAAAACGAGGCCCGGCAAAAAAGGCACAGGATTGTAAGAAACAAGGTCCACGGTAGTGCCGAAAGGCCCAGGCTTAACGTATACAGAAGTCTTAACCATATTTACGCTCAAGTTATAGATGATGATGCCGGTGTTACGCTGCTGGCGGTTTCCACCCTGGATAAGGAAGTAAAGGTAATGGCGGAGAAGGGCTATGGCTTAGATGCCGCCAAGGCGGTGGGCAAAGCGGTGGCCGACAGGGCACTGGAGAAGGGAATAAAGAGTATTGTCTTCGACAGAGGCGGATACAAATACCACGGCAGGGTTAAGGCATTGGCGGATGCAGCCAGAGAGAATGGCCTGAATTTCTAGTAGAAGGAGGGAGATAAATGCAAAACAGGGCAAGGAATACTGACCAGTCAAAGCCGGACCTTGTTGAAAAGGTTGTTCATATAGGAAGGGTTACGAAGGTTGTTAAGGGAGGCAGGAACTTCAGGTTCAGTGCGCTGGTGGTTGTCGGTGACGAGAACGGAAAAGTTGGAGTAGGAACCGGTAAAGCAGCAGAAGTGCCTGAGGCTATCAGGAAAGCCATCGAAGCTGCCAAGAGGGATATGGTGAAGGTTCCGATGGTGGGCACCACAATACCTCACGAGGTGGTAGGCCGGTACGGAGCAGGCAAAGTCATAATGATGCCGGCGAAGGAAGGTACCGGAATAATTGCAGGGGGCCCGGTCAGGGCGGTGCTTCAGTGTGCAGGCGTCAGGGACATAAGGGCCAAATCCATAGGCTCAAACAACCCCAGGAATATGGTTAATGCCACCATGGAGGGAATAGACAGACTGAAGACCGTGGCACAGGTTGCCAGGCTGAGGGGAAAAACTGTGGAAGAGATTCTGGGTTAGGAGGGCGTTTATTGTGGCTAGGTTAAAGATTAAACTAATAAAGAGTACAATAGGAAGCAAGAAGGACCAGAAGGCGACGGTTGAGGCTCTGGGACTTAAGAAGATATCCCAGGTGGTGGAGAAAAATAATACGCCGGAGATAAGGGGTATGGTAAACAAGGTGAGCCATCTGGTAGAGGTGGAAGAAGTTAACTAAAGGAGGTGCCACTATGAAGTTGCACGAGCTTAAACCTGCACAGGGTGCAAAACATAAGACCAAAAGGGTTGGAAGAGGCATGGGTTCCGGCCACGGCAAGACCTCCGGCAGGGGGCACAAGGGTCAAAAAGCCCGTTCCGGCGGCGGTGTCAGGCCCGGCTTCGAGGGAGGCCAAATGCCGCTGCAGAGAAGGATACCCAAGCGAGGTTTTACAAATATTTTCAAAAAAGAATATTCGGTGGTCAATTTGGAAAGGCTCAATATGTTTGAAGAAGGTTCGGTAATAACCCCGGAACTTCTGGCAGAGCGGGGCATAGTTAAAAAAACCGGTGAGCGAATTAAGGTGTTGGGGGACGGAGAACTGGACAAAGCCCTGATTGTGAAAGCGCACAGGTTCAGCAAAACTGCAGCCGAGCGCATTGAAGCTGCGGGAGGAAAGGCTGAGGTGATATAGGGTGATTCAAACGTTGAGGAATGCATGGAAGATACCGGATTTGAAAAGAAGAATCCTCTTCACCGTGGCTATGCTGGTGGTATTCAGGGTGGGTGCATTTATACCGGTACCCGGTATCAATATTGCGGTTATACAGGATATTGTGCAAAAAGGCGGACTGCTGGGATTCTTTGACGTGGTTTCGGGGGGAGCCTTCAGTAATTTCACAATATTTGCCCTCAGCATAACCCCCTATATTACGTCGTCCATTATTATGCAACTCCTGACCATAGCCATCCCCAAGCTGGAGGAACTGGCCAAGGAGGGAGAAGAGGGTCGTAAAAAAATTGCCCAGTATACAAGGTACGGTACGGTGGTACTGGCCTTGGTACAGAGCATAGGCTTAAGCCTTGGGATGCGGGGTGCCCTCTACAATGCTACGCCAATCAATATTACAATAGTTGCTTTAACTCTGACGGCAGGTACAGCGTTCCTGATGTGGCTCGGGGAGCAGATTACCGACAAAGGTATAGGGAACGGGATCTCACTCCTTATATTTGCAGGCATAATTTCCAGGCTGCCCGATGGGCTTGTGACCATTTACCAGTACTATAGGGTGGGCACAACAAACATAGTTGAACTGGTGCTGTTTGCCATTGGAGCCGTGCTTATAATAGCCGGCGTTGTGGCCATACAGGAAGGTCAGAGAAGGATACCGGTTCAGTATGCCAAGAGGGTAGTGGGCAGGAAAATGTATGGTGGACAGAGTACCCACATTCCGATAAAGGTTAATCAGTCGGGCGTTATACCGGTAATATTCGCCTCATCACTGCTGGCCTTTCCGCAAACCATAGGGGCTTTCTTTCCCGAAAGCGGTTTTAATAGATTTATGGAAAGGTATTTCGCATGGGGCGGATTTTCCCACACCCTGTTTACAGCGCTTTTGATAATATTTTTTACCTATTTTTATACGGCTGTGACCTTTAATCCTATAGAAGTGGCGAACAACCTGAAAAAGTATGGCGGATTTATCCCGGGTATAAGGCCGGGCAAACCCACAACCGATTATATAAGCAAGGTTTTGAACAGAATTACATTGGTCGGAGCCTTTTTCCTGGTTGTCATAGTGGTTCTACCTGTAATACTGATGAGATTTACCGGACTTAAGATATACTTCGGAGGAACGGCCCTTCTGATAGTTGTGGGTGTGGCCCTTGAGACCATGAAACAAATAGAAGCCCAGATGCTTATGAGGCACTATCAGGGATTTCTTAAATAGGAGATGATAATAGTGCGCTTGGTAATAATGGGACCTCCGGGGGCCGGTAAAGGGACCCAGGCAGCCATGATAGCCGAGGAGTTTTCCATACCGCATGTGTCTACGGGGGATATTTTCCGTAAGAACCTAAAAGAAGGTACTCCCCTTGGATTGAAGGCGAAGGAATATATGAACAAAGGCCTTCTTGTACCTGACGAAACGGTGGTGGCAATTGTTAAGGATCGTTTGAGTGATGAGGACTGTAAAAATGGTTTTCTGCTTGACGGTTTTCCAAGGACCGTAGCTCAGGCCGAGGCTCTGGACGGGGTTCTTACCGATATGGATATGCAAATTGACTACGTGCTGAGCATTGACGTACCCAAGGAAGTGCTGGTAGAAAGGGCTGTGGGAAGGAGAGTATGCACCTCGTGCGGTGTTACCTACCACGTGAAGTATAACAGCCCGTCCCGAGAGGGTTTATGCGATGCCTGCGGTAGCGAGCTGATTCAGAGAGAGGATGATAGGGAAGAGACTGTGGCAAGAAGGATAGAAGTATACCTCAAACAGACCAAGCCCTTGATAGCCTATTATTCGGAAAAGGGGCTGCTTATTAGCATCGATGGCGGACAGGGAATAAAAGAGGTTGGGGTGCAAATTGTAAAGGCTCTCGAAAAATAGCAGCAAATGATTGTTTTTTTGTCCCCCGCCAAAGTCCTGACCATGGCTGCTACAGGTGGTATTGCTGTCTCAGACTTTCTGTCCGTTTTGAGCACATTGCGGCCATAACCAGGGATTAGCCTCGGATACTAACCCAAACATAGGATGGTCTTACGGAGGTGAATGGGGTATGGAGAAAGGCGGAATAGTTCTCGGCCAGATTGTAAGGTCAAAGGCCGGAAGGGACAGGGGTGCGCATTTTGTAGTGGTAGGCTTTGAAAAGGAGCAGTACCTGTATATTGCTGACGGAGACCTGCGAAAGGTCGACAGACCAAAGAAAAAGAAAACAAAACACCTGGCTAAGACGGGTATCGTACTGACGGAGGTTGCGGAAAAGCTCAAAAGTGGTAAGAAGGTTACGAACGCTGAACTTAGAAAGAACCTTAGAGACTTTGGGAGTTGATAGGATTTGGTGAATGGAGGTATGATTACCTTATGACTAAGAAGGATATTATTGAGGTTGAAGGAAAGGTTGTAGAGGCACTGCCAAATGCTATGTTTCATGTGGAGCTGGAAAACGGGCATAAAATTTTAGCCCATGTATCCGGCAGGCTTAGGATGCACTATATAAGAATTTTACCCGGCGACAGAGTGACGATTGAGTTGTCTCCCTATGACCTCACACGGGGAAGGATAGTGTGGAGAGGCAAAAGCTAAGGAGGTATTACAATGAAGGTAAAACCATCAATTAAGCCTATATGCGAAAAGTGCAAAATAATAAAAAGAAAAGGCAAGGTAATGATAATCTGTGAAAATCCCAAACACAAACAAAAACAGGGATAACGTAAATACGGGAGGTGTGGTTTTTATATGGCAAGGATTGCTGGTATTGACTTACCCAGGGACAAAAGAATAGAAATAGGGCTTACCTATATATTTGGTATTGGCAGGTCCAGGGCACAAAAGATACTCACGCAGGCGGGAGTTGACTTCGATACAAGGGTCAAGGACCTGACGGAAGCTGAAATAAGTAGATTAAGAGAAGTAATAGACAAGCAGTATAAGGTGGAAGGGGACCTAAGAAGAGAGGTCAACATGAGTATAAAACGCCTTATAGATATCGGGTCCTACAGGGGATTGCGCCACAGGAGGGGCCTGCCCGTCAGGGGACAGGGAACCAAGAACAATGCGAGAACGAGAAAGGGTCCTAAAAGGACGGTTGGCGTAAGACGTAAGGCGTAAGAAATAAGTCGTACCCTAAATGAAGGAGGTTAAATGAATGGCAGCAAGGCCAAGAAGAAGAACAAAAAGACGAGAAAAGAAAAATATAGAGCGTGGCCAGGCCCATATCAAGTCGACTTTTAATAATACAATGGTTACTCTGACCGATCTGCACGGTAATGCATTGTCCTGGGCAAGTGCCGGAAAACTGGGTTTCAGAGGTTCAAGGAAATCCACTCCCTTTGCTGCACAAATGGCAGCTGAGTCGGCGGCCAAGGATGCGATGGAGCATGGTTTGCGAAGCGTGGAGGTTTATGTAAAGGGTCCGGGTTCTGGTCGGGAAGCGGCCATAAGGGCACTTCAGGCCGCGGGACTGGAAGTTAACCTTATAAAGGACCTTACCCCTGTGCCCCATAACGGATGCAGGCCACCGAAAAGAAGACGTGTTTAAACAAATAGCAGGAGGTGTACTAAATTAATGGGTAGATATACAGGTCCGGTATGCAGGCTGTGTCGCAGGGAGGGCATGAAGCTATACCTTAAGGGCGACAGGTGTTATTCGGACAAATGCGCAATCGACCGAAGGTCCTATGTACCCGGTCAGCACGGACAGGGCAGAAAAAAGGTTTCGGGTTACGGGATCCAGTTGCGGGAAAAACAAAAGGCAAAACGATATTACGGAGTTATGGAAAGCCAGTTCAGGAAGTACTTCAATATAGCGGAAAGAACGAAGGGCGTTACGGGCGAAAACCTGCTTTCAATACTCGAATCCAGGCTGGATAATTTGGTCTACAGGATAGGCCTTGGCGAATCCAGAAAGGAAGCAAGACAATTGGTCAAGCACGGGCATTTCCTGGTTAATGGCAGAAAGGTTGATATACCCTCCTATCTGGTAAAGGTAGGAGATGTTGTTGAAGTAAAGGAAAAGAGCAGGGCGAGCGAAAAATTCAAAGAACTCGCAGAGAATAACCAGAGGGTTGCCCCCGATTGGCTGGAAGTGGATTTGGAAAAGATGAGAGCAAGAGTTGTTGGCGTACCGAAAAAAGAGCATATAGATATACCGATTGAAGAACACCTTATAGTAGAGCTTTACTCCAGGTAATCAATATAATTGGAATCGGTTGCCCTCGGTAAGATTTCATAGAGTTGTTGAAGGAGGGTTAATTAGTGATTGAGATTGAAAAGCCCAAAGTTGAAATGGTTGAAACAAGCAGTGACAACACCTACGGGAAATTCGTTGTGGAACCGCTCGAAAGAGGTTACGGAATAACCCTTGGCAATTCCTTAAGGAGGATTCTTCTTTCATCGCTACCGGGAGCCGCGGTGACCTCCGTGAAGATAGACGGGGTACTCCATGAGTTTTCTACTATACCCGGTGTTAAGGAAGATGTCACAGAGATAGTATTGAACTTAAAGTCCCTAAGCGTAAAGCTGGATGGTGACGAGCCGAGGCTTGTCAGGGTAGAAGCGGAGGGTGCCAGGGAAATAAAGGCCGGTGACATAATCCACGGGCCGGATGTGGAAATATTAAACCCCGAGATGCATATTGCAACTCTTGGGGACGGTGCGAAGCTTTATATGGAGATAACCCTGGAAAAAGGAAGGGGCTACGTATCTGCGGAAAAAAACAAGGAGCAGGGCCAGCCCATAGGGATTATTCCCGTAGACTCCATATTTACTCCCGTGTCCAGAACCAATTTCAGAGTTGACAACACCAGGGTAGGCCAGGTTACCGACTTTGACAAACTGACACTGGAAGTATGGACCGATGGCAGCATTGCTCCCGACGAGGCGGTATCCCTTGGTGCAAAGATTTTAAACGAACACCTAAACCTTTTTATAACTCTTACAGACCAGATTAGGGATGTTGAAATAATGGTGGAGAAGGAAGAGGATAAAAAGGAAAAGGTGCTGGAAATGACCATAGAGGAATTGGACCTTTCGGTAAGGTCATACAACTGTCTGAAACGGGCGGGGATAAACACGGTGGAGGAGCTTACCCAAAAGACCGAAGAGGATATGATGAAGGTGCGTAACCTTGGCAAGAAATCCCTGGAGGAAGTTCAGGGCAAGCTTTCCGAGTTAAACTTGAGTTTGAGGAAAAGCGACGAGTAACGAGGCAGGGAGGGATATTTTATGGCATCAAACAGAAGGCTGGGTCGGGAAACCGACCATAGAATGCTAATGCTCAGAAATTTGGTTACAAGCCTGTTGGATAAGGGCAGGATAGTAACCACTGTAACCCGGGCCAAGGAAGCAAGGAGCCTGGCAGAGAAGATGATTACGCTAGCAAAGAAGGGGGACCTCCATTCCAGACGTATGGCAATGGCCTTTGTGACCGATGAAACGGTGGTAAAGAACCTATTCGATAATATAGGTCCGAAATACACCGACAGAGAGGGAGGATACACCCGTATAGTAAAGATTGGCCCCAGAAGAGGAGACGCAGCGGAGATGGTTATACTGGAGCTGGTTTGACAAAGAGGGGTTAAAATGGAATATCAAATACTGATGGAAAACCTCAGTTTCCGTTACAGCGAACAGGAAGAAATGGTTCTAAAGGATATAAGCATTAAAGTGAAGCAGGGCGAATTCGTGGCTGTAATAGGACATAACGGTTCAGGGAAATCCACTCTGGCAAAGCATATAAACGCTTTGCTTGTTCCCGTTTCGGGTAAAATCGAAGTAATGGGAATGGATACACGGGATACCGAAAACGTATGGAAGATAAGGCAAAAAATAGGAATGGTTTTCCAGAACCCCGACAACCAGCTGGTTGCCACAATAGTTGAGGAGGATGTGGCCTTTGGCCCGGAAAACCAGGGGGTGCCTGCCGGGGAGATTAGGAAAAGGGTGGACGATGCCTTAAGGGAGGTGGGGTTGTATGAATACAGGACCCACGGCCCACACCTGCTTTCGGGCGGCCAGAAACAAAGGGTCGCAATAGCCGGGGTGCTGGCCATGCAGCCGGATTGTATTGTTCTGGACGAGGCTACGGCTATGCTTGACCCCAGGGGCAGGCAGGAGCTGATGGAAATAATCCGGCGGCTGAACAAAAAAGAAGGCAAGACCATTATTCACATAACCCATTACATGGAGGAGGCAACCGGGGCAGACAGGGTATTGGTAATGGACAGGGGAAGGATAGTACTGGAAGGTACCCCTTCCAAAGTATTTTCAAAGGCTGCCCGGCTTAAGGAACTGGGACTGGACGTGCCAAGGTCTGCCCAGCTTGCCATAGGCCTTAGAAAAAGCGGGGTACCGCTGCCGGATATTCTAAACGAGGATGAGATGGTGGTAGAGTTATGTCGATTGAAGTCACGAACTTAAGCTATACCTATATGCCCGGCACACCCTATGAGAAGGTGGCCCTTGAGGGAATAGACCTTAAGGTTGACGAGGGTAGTTTCATCGGGATAATAGGTCATACAGGCTCGGGAAAGTCCACGCTGATACAGCACTTCAACGGGTTATTAAAGCCCCAGAGGGGTACAATAGTCGTGGACGGTAGCGATATTTGGGAGAAGGGATTCAAAAGAAGCATAGTGAGACAGAAGGTAGGGCTTGTTTTTCAGTATCCGGAGCACCAGCTTTTTGAAGAAACGGTGTTTAAGGATGTGGCCTTTGGTCCCCGCAATATGGGCCTTAATGAAAAGGAAGTGCTAAAAAGAACCCGGTCCGCTATGAAGATGGTGGGGCTGGACTTCGATGCTTTAAAGGATACAAACCCCTTCGGATTATCCGGCGGCCAGCGGCGGAGGATAGCCATCGCCGGTGTGCTGGCCATGGGGCCCAAATACCTTATACTGGACGAGCCTACAGCGGGCCTTGACCCCAGGGGTAGACGGGAGATACTCAATTCTATCCGTGATATGAACAGAAAACAGGGGATTACCATAGTACTGGTATCCCATAATATGGACGAAGTTGCATGGTTGGCCGACAGTATAGTGGTTATGGAGCGGGGCAGAATCAGCAGAAACGGTACCCCACAACAAGTGTTTGACGATGGCAGGTACCTGATGGATTTAGGGCTTGCACTTCCGGCCATGTCTTTGCTGATGCTTAAACTTAAAGAGAAGGGATGGCAAGTAAAGGGAGGCGTGTTTACGGTGGAGGACGCCAGAAAGGAAATTCTAAAAAATCTAAGGTGTGGGAACGATGCTTAAGGATATAACAATCGGTCAGTATTTTCCTGGGGACTCGGTGGTTCATAGGCTGGACCCAAGGATTAAGATCGTTTTGACCTTTGTACTTATAATTAGTCTTTTTACAGCTTCCAACTTTAAAGGATACGGTATTTGCGCCCTTTTTGTTTTGGTCCAACTGGCATTGTCACGGGTGCCCATTAAATACATATTCAAAGGGCTGCGCCCCCTACTTATAATCCTGTTTCTTACTATATTCGTCAATATGTTCATGGTTGAGGGGGTAGTGGTATACAGTCTGGGTCCTTTTGATGTTACCCGGGAGGGAATGGTGCAGGCGGGGCGTATGGCAACCCGATTGGTGTTTCTTGTTATGGGGGCATCGCTGCTTACCCTTACCACATCGCCTATAGCCCTTACCGACGGGATAGAAAAGCTATTAAACCCGTTCAGAAGGCTGGGGCTGCCCGCCCATGAGCTTGCAATGATGATGACCATAGCCCTGAGGTTTATACCAACCCTATTGGATGAAACGGATAAAATAATGAAGGCCCAGATGGCAAGGGGTGCGGACTTTGAAAGCGGAAACCTGTTAAGAAGGGCAAAAAATCTTGTACCCCTTTTGGTGCCGCTTTTTATAAGTGCCTTCAGGAGGGCCGATGAGTTGGCTCTGGCGATGGAATCACGGTGCTACAGGGGCGGCAGAGGAAGAACCAGACTTAAGGTATTGCATATGGTCGGTATGGACTATTTCGCACTAGCTCTTGGAGGGCTGGTGCTTGTTACAACCATAGTGAGCAGAGGTTGGTAGGTGGTCTTTGTGCGGAATATTCTTATAACAATAGAATATGACGGTACCAATTATCACGGGTGGCAGAGGCAGAAAAACGCTCTGACCATCCAGCAGCTTATAGAAGAAAGCATACAAAAGGTCACTGGCGTAAAGGCAAAGCTTATAGGTTCCGGAAGAACGGATACCGGGGTCCATGCGCTGGGACAGAGGGCAAATTTCAAAACAGAAACAAACATCCCGGCGGACAGGATACCCCTGGCGCTAAACGGTCATCTTCCGCCGGATATAAGGATTATTAACGCCGTTGAAGCACATCCGGACTTTCATGCAAGATATGACGTTATCGGGAAAAAATACAGATACAGAATATTTAACAGAAATGTTCCTTCGGCGGTTCTTAGAAACTACAGCTGTTTTATTCCGGTAAAATTGGAACTTGACGGTATGAAAGAGGCTGCTGGGTATATAATAGGCAGAAAGGACTTTTCGTCTTTCTGTAGCAGCGGTAGCCTCGTGAGGTCAAGGACAAGGAATGTGCAGATGCTGGAGTTTAGGAAAGACGGTTGCATTATTGATATGTCAATAATGGCGGACGGTTTTTTGTACAATATGGTCAGGATAATAGCAGGCACCCTTGTGGAGGTTGGAAGGGGAAACCTGATGCCGGAGGAGATAAAGACTGTTTTGGATAAAAGGGACAGAAGATGTGCCGGGCCAACACTGCCTCCCCAGGGCCTGTTTCTGGAGGAGGTATACTACGCACGGATTCTTGACACTCCCGGTGCCATGTAATATACTATTTATGTTTATGGATATTAGGCCCACCAGCCCCGGGCCATATGTCATATATTTAACCTAAGTAAAGTTGCTTAAGGAGGGATATTTAAGATGAAAACATATATGCCTAAACCGAATAGTATAGAAAGAAAGTGGTATGTTGTGGACGCCAAAGGCAAAACCCTAGGCCGGCTTGCCAGCCAGGTTGCCGGCATACTAAAAGGAAAACACAAGCCGATATATTCTCCTCATATGGATACAGGCGATTTTGTTATAGTTATAAACGCTTCCGAGGTACACCTGACCGGAAAGAAGAAGGAACAAAAAGTATACCGACACCATTCGGGACATCCGGGTGGGCTTAAGGAAGTATCTTTTGAGAGAATGATTAAGGAAAAACCCCACCAGGTTGTCTATGATGCTGTTTGGGGCATGATACCCCACAACAAATTGGGCAGAAAAATGATTACAAAGCTTAAAGTGTACGGGGGCCCAGAGCATAAACATCAGGCCCAAAAGCCCGAAAAGCTGGAGTTTGATTATTAATCGGTGAGGAAGGGAGGAAGAACAGTGGAAAAGGTTCAATATTACGGCACTGGTAGAAGGAAAAGGTCCATAGCCCGGGTAAGGCTTATACCCGGTGAAGGCAGGATAAATATAAACGGCAGGGATATTGATGATTATTTCGGTCTTGAGACATTGAAGGTTATAGCAAGACAGCCCCTGGAGCTTACCGGAACCACCGGCAAATTTGACGTGGTGGCTCTTGTACACGGAGGCGGGTTTACCGGTCAGGCGGGGGCCTTAAGACACGGCATATCAAGGGCCCTTGAGCAGGCGGACCCCGAATACAGACCGGTACTAAAAAAAGCTGGCTTTATGACAAGGGACCCGAGGATGAAGGAAAGGAAGAAGTACGGCTTAAAGAAGGCAAGAAAGGCTTCCCAGTTCTCCAAGCGTTAGATTGTTGCCGATATACAACAAGTACGCTTGGAATTATGAACAATGCTTGTTCCAAACATCAACCGTCAGGTGGAATCTACCCTTGGCGGTTCATTTTTTTCTGGACAATGTGGACAAGCGGTGATATAATCTAGAAAAATGAATATCGTTTTCCTTTAAGGTGGTCCAGAGAGGCTGGCAAGGAAAAGCAAAAGTGGTGTTAGGATTAACGCTCACTGTGCGAAGATACTTCCTGTCGGCAGCAGGAAGTTTTTTATTCTAACTAAACACGAAGGAGTGTATATGATGACTGACAACGGCAGAAACAAGCAGGTGGACAGCGAGGTAATTTCTGAGGGTGATTTCCTTCCTACCGGCAAAAAAGTAATACTTGGATTGCAGCATACCTTTACGATGTTTGGAGCTACTGTTCTTGTTCCCATTATTACCGGGATGAACGTATCAGTAGCTCTTTTTATGGCCGGTATAGGCACTTTGTTTTTTCATATTGTTACAAAGAAGAAAGCTCCGGTATTCCTAGGGTCTTCCTTTGCATTCATACCGCCCATACTGGCGGCGGCTGCTGCGGTTGCTGCAAGGAACGGGGTTGCCTACCAGGCTGGGGATGCCTATGCGGAGGGGCTTGCCTATGCCCAGGGCGGCATAGTAATAGCCGGTCTGGTGTATGTAGTCATGTCGGGGCTTGTATATCTGTTCGGATACGAAAAAATAGTAAGTTTTTTCCCGCCCATCGTTACCGGTCCCATAATAATGACAATAGGGTTGCTTTTGGCACCTACCGCCATAGACATGGCCAGCGGCAACTGGTTCCTTGCCATTGTGGCTCTTATAACGGTGACACTTGTAAGCATATTTGGAAAGGGTTTCATAAAGGTACTACCGGTATTGATAGGCTTGTTTGTAGGATACATTGTGGCTATGATAACCGCAAATGTGGACTATACCCCCTTTGCCGAGGCGGGATGGTTCGGGATACCGCCCTTCCAGGCAGCCAGGTTTGATATGGAAATGATAATGATTGTGGCACCGGTTGCGATTGTAACCATGGTTGAACATATAGGAGACGTGCTGGCGGTGGGGGCCACTGTGGAAAAAGACCTTATTAAGGACCCGGGCCTTTCAAGGACACTCATAGGCGACGGCGTGGCAACCTGTATATCCGCAATGTTTGGTGGTCCAGCCAACACTACCTATTCCGAGAACACTGGCGTGCTGGCCCTCACAAAGGTACACAATCCGGTTGTTATGAGAATAGCCGCTTGTTTTGCAATAGTACTGGCAGTAATACCCAAACTTGGGGCCTTTATTAGCACAATACCCACCGCGGTTGTAGGCGGGATATCAATAATACTGTTTGGTATGATAGCGGGAATAGGTGTAAGGACGATAGTGGAGAATCAAGTGGACTTCAAAAAATCCAGGAATCTTATTATAGCCGCGGTAATATTGGTCCTCGGTCTTGGCGGGGCAACCCTTTCGTTTAAATGGATTACAGTATCCGGAATGGCTCTTGGAGCAATCGCAGGCATAATACTCAACAAAATACTTCCCGACTTAGAATAACCGGGAATGGGACAAGGTATAAGAAGAAGGGACAAGGGACGACGGTTCTTTGTCCCCTTTCCTAATTATCACATTTTTTTGTGATTATATTTTTTTTTGCACATATATTTCTTATATACCCGGTAGAGTAGGGGGAATATAAATATGCACATAATTGTAATAATGAGGAAAAACCTTTTTATTGCCGCCGCCCTTTTGACCATGGTAATATTTACATTTATCTTTTTTAATGATATCTTAGATTCCAGCAGGGCTGTTTTTTCCCCAATGACAAACAGGGCTGTATTCATAGACGCCGGACATGGGGGCAGGGACCCCGGTGCCGTTGGAAGGCAGGGCGAAAACGAAGACAGGATAAACCTCGAAATAGCCCTAAGGCTAAAAAGATTGGTGGAGGAGGGGGGAGGGATTGCCATTCTGACAAGAGATGGTGATTACGGCCTGTATTCCCCCGAAGCTCCCAACAAAAAACGGGACGACTTGCAAAAGCGCAAAGCCATCGCGGACCAAAGCGATAGCTGCGTTAATATAATTATTCATCTTAACAGCTTTTCCCAATCAAGGTATTACGGGGCCCAAACCTTTTACCACAGGGGCTCGGAGGAGAGCAAAAGGCTTGCAGTGATATTACAGGAGGAACTGCGAAGGGTTCTTGACAGGGATAATTATCGTCAGCCTAAGGCGGACGACGATATCTATCTTCTTAAAGACAACCAAGCTCCTACGGTGCTGGTGGAATGCGGCTTTTTATCCAACCCTGAAGAGGAGCGGCTTTTAAACGAAGAAAGGTATAAGGAAAAGGTCGCCTTTGGAATATACTCGGGCATTGTAAGATATTTAACCGAATGAAATGCCCCTTATATATGTCATACTAATACGGATAACCTGTGAAAAATGGAGGGAGTAAAACAATGGGGAAAATAGGTACATGCTATCTGGTGCCGCATCCTCCCATCATAGTTGCGGAAGTCGGGCAGGGGGAGGAAAGAAAAGCCCGGAAAACAATTGATGCGATGGAGAAAATATCGCTAGAGATTGCCGCTAAGAAACCGGAGGTTTTAGTTGTCATTACGCCCCACGGTCCCTTGTTCAGGGATGCCATTGCGGTGGGGGTACGGAGGGAATTTAGCGGGAACTTTGGCAGCTTTGGCCGGCCCGGGGTATCCCTGTCATTTCCGGGGCACATAGAAATGGCCTTTGATATAATGGAAGAGGCTGCCCGGGAGGGCATACCCGTTATGGCCGTTGACGAAGGCACCCGCAAGAGGTACGGCATATCCCCGGGCCTCGACCACGGGGCCCTGGTGCCCCTGTATTTTATAAGCAAAAAGTACCAAGGCTTTAGTCTTGTACACATAACCTACGGGCTGCTTTCCCCGGGACAGCTATACAGGTTCGGCGTGTGCATCCAAAGGGCGGCCGAAAAGCGAAATGGCCAAACCGCCATTATATGCAGTGGAGACCTGTCCCACAGGCTAACAAAGGGAGCACCCGCCGGTTACAGCAAAAGAGGCATCGAGTATGACCAAAGCCTTGTGGCTCTCCTGAAGGACATGAATGTGGACGATATAAAGAGTATGGACCCCGGTCTGATAGAGGAAGCCGGAGAGTGTGCTTATCGGTCTGTGGTTACCACCCTGGGGGTTATGGACGGCTATAGGGTGGATTCCCGCATATTGTCATACGAGGGCCCCTACGGTGTGGGGTACTGTGTTGCTGCCTTTACCCCCTTTAAGAGGGACCCCCAAAGAGAAAGGGGAGACCCCTTTATCGGGTTAGCCCGTTTCGCACTGGAAAGTTATATAAAAAATGGTGAGGTAATTGACCCACCTGACGGACTTCCGGAGGAAATGCTGTTCGAAAGGGCCGGTGCCTTCGTATCCCTTAAAATGAACGGACAGCTTAGGGGCTGCATAGGTACAATATCGTCCACCACCGAAAATATTGCCAGGGAAATAATAAACAATGCAATAAGTGCTGGCGTGAGGGACCCCCGGTTTTATCCCGTTACGTTGGAGGAATTGGAATGTATTGAGTATTCAGTGGATGTACTGGGACAGCCGGAGGCCATCCAGTCCATGGACGGGTTGGATGTGAAAAGGTACGGCGTAATAGTCCGCTCGGGGGGAAGGACGGGGCTTCTGCTGCCCGATATCGAAGGGGTTGACACCCCGCAGCAGCAGATAGCTATTGCCCTTAGGAAAGCGGGTATTAACCCCGGGGAATCCTATATTCTGGAGAGATTTGAGGTAATAAGGCACCAATAAGGGGTGAGGATATGGAATTCAAAAAGGCTTTGCACTATATAAGGGATGGGGACACCGTACGGTGTTTTCTGTGTCCCCACGGATGCGTACTCAAACCGGGGCAAACCGGTAGATGCAGCGTAAGAAGAAATAAGGGCGGCGTTTTGTATTCGCTAAACTATGGAAAGGTAACAGCCTGCAATGTCGACCCGATAGAAAAAAAGCCCCTCTATCATTTTTATCCCGGAAGTCGGATACTATCGGTGGGCAGTTTCGGATGCAACCTAAAATGCGGCTTCTGCCAGAACCATGCGATTGCCCACGGTACTCCCGGGACGGTTTTTGTCTCCCCCGAAGGCCTTGCGGACCGGGCGGCGTCAGCGGAGGATAATATAGGAATAGCCTATACTTATAACGAGCCTTCCATATGGTATGAATACGTACTGGACACCGCCCGCATTGCCAGGGAAAGGGGGCTTAAGAATGTGCTGGTGACGAACGGTTATATAGGCATCAAAGCCCTGGAACAGCTGCTCCCTTTTATAGACGCTCTAAATATAGATGTAAAGGCTTTTTCTGATGCTTACTACGACAGCATATGCTCAGGCAGGCTTTCCCCTGTCCTTGATACCGTAAAAGCGGCGGCGGGACGCTGCCATGTGGAGGTTACAACCCTTATTGTGGACGAACTTAACAGCAGCATTGACGAACTGGAAGGCCTGGGGGAATGGGTAGCCGGCATTGATAAAAGTATTCCCATTCACCTTTCAAGGTATTATCCGGCGTATCAAATGGACAGGCCCCCAACCCGGTTGGAGACAATGGCTGCTGCCGCAAAGGCGGTTAAAAAACACCTGGATTATGTCTATATAGGCAATGTGGCCGGTGCCGACAACGATACCTACTGCCCCGACTGCGGAGTAAAACTGGTGGAAAGAAAGGGCTACGGCGCGAGCCTTCTATTTGACGGCAAAAAGTGCGGTGACTGCGGAAAGCAAATCAATATGGTGGTTTAAAGATATGGTATCGTAATAAACGGTTAAGTTTTAAAAGCATATGGTTTTAAACTCCCCCCTTACTCCATATAATTATATAGAGTAAAGGGGGAGCTTTTATTATATGGCAAAAAGGATGCTTGGTTTTGTCCTGCTTTTTATTGTTCCGGCCGCTTTAATACTATATTGCGGCGATAGCCGGATGGATAAGGAACAACTGAAGGAATTACAGAACTATCAGGTTTGGGAAAAAAGGTACATGCTGGATAACCCTGAATACGAAAACCTGCAGATTTTAATAGATATAGACGAGAAGACTCTTTACCTTCTGGACGGTAGCAAGCTGATAAAGAAGTACCCGGTGGCTACCGGAGCAAGTTCAACCCCTACTCCCGTCGGCCGGTGGAAGGTAATAAACAAGGCAAGGTGGGGAGGAGGCTTTGGCAGCCGGTGGATAGGAATAGACGTTCCTTGGGGTATTTATGGGATACACGGCACCAACAAGCCTTCCAGCATTGGATACAATGCTTCCCACGGCTGTATAAGAATGTACAACAAGAATGTGGAGGACCTTTTCACCTATGTAAAATACGGAACTCCGGTGTACATATATGGTGGACTTTATGGTCCCTTCGGTAACGGTGCCAGGAACCTAAAACCCGGGGACAAGGGTATTGACGTGGTGGAGGTGCAAAGGCGGCTAAAGCTATTAGGATACTATAGCGGCTCCATCGACGGGGTATACGGGCCCAACATGGAGGCTTCCCTGTACCGGTTCCAGGCCGACAATGGCCTGCCCAAGAGCAGAGTCATATATTATGAGACCTATACGGCCATGGGTATTATTATGATGGACTAGGAAGAAAAACCGAAGGAAACTGTGCCCTTCGGTTTTTCCGTGTCATTAAAAGGCTTAACTGTCGCCTCTGTCCATCGGGTCCATGGTATATATATGGCCCATAAGGGTTTCGGGTTTTTTGCCATCTACCAGGAATTGTATCGACTCTACGTTTTCCAGTTCGGTGAGTGTCATAATAACCGAGCTAATAAGAAAAAACTCCTCCATAGACCCGCCGCTCATACCGGAACTCGCAAAATTTACATAGGCTATGTCATCGGCCACTTCCACGTCTATAAGCTTTATTCTGGACGGTATAACAACCCCCATATTTTCATCTCTGGGTCCTTTAATCAGTTCCTCCACCGCGGTTTGAGCCAGAGGCTTGTTAGTGAGGGTTACCTTTCTCTTTTCGGTGAGCATTTTTTCAAGGTTCTCGTTTCCGGTCTGGACATACTCATTGTTTGCAAAGTAAAGCGTTATTTCCACCGTTTCTCCCTCCGGTTCGGGGGGTACAATGGTGTCCCCCGGCTGGGGGTCTCCCTGGCCATTGCCGCTGGAAAACAAGCCGCATCCCGCTGTAAGAAGGGCCGTTACCAGTATCAGTATAAGCATTGTGTTTTTTTTCATATAGTGTACCTCCTTGTCTTTTGGATGGGTTTCTTAAGTATATGATACCGCCCATTTGTAAAGATAATGTTAAGCGGTTCTAAAGAATATATAAACTACAGGGGGATGGTAAGAATAATGGTAGTTCCTTTTTCCGGCCTACTGTCCGCTGAAATATCCCATCCGTGAAGGGTTGCAATTCTTTTTACTATCGCAAGGCCCATACCGTAACCTTCTATCTCTTTGCTCCGGGAGGGTTCGCTCCTGAAAAGCCCTTCGAATATACGGGGCAGGTCGTTGGCGGCGATGCCTATTCCGTTATCGGAAACTTCCAGGCTGCTCTTTAATCCCTTTACTAGGGCTTTCTCATCATCTATCAGCAAAATCTTTATGGCACAGCCTCCCTCCCCCGGAAGCAGGAGGACGGTTCTTTTGCTCCCTCCTTGGAAGTGAAGTAACTATTTATGGTTCCTTCATCGGGGGAATATTACATATATTGTAACACAGTTTACCGCCAACAATTAATAGCAGCAGGCTTAAAATAAAAAAGGCCGCCTGTAGCGGATTGCGTAATAAGATGATAACCGGTTATCTTTGCGGTATAATCCGAAAAATATGCTGTACCAAGGTAATAACTGTTCCTCCGGCTGATTAAAAAAATATATTTGTTGTATAATTAAAAGAAGGAGAAACACACAAGGGGATAGAAAATATACTATGCAAAGTTTTTCAAAAAGTTTGGAGTGTACAGTATGGCTACACAAATGAAGGAAATAATAATGAGCATTACTCTTTGGGATGTAATAGACATAGCGGTTATCGCCTACGTCTTTTATAAGATTTTTATGCTTATCCGGGAAACCAGGGCGGAGCAGCTTATAAAGGGTATTTTCGTTCTTATATTTGCCACCTGGGCCACCGGGTCCAGCGGGTTTTTCCGGCTGTACACCGTAAACTGGCTGCTTCGTAATACCATGACGGTGGGAGTTATAGCCCTGCTTATAGTTTTTCAGCCGGAACTGCGCAGGGCACTGGAGTTCCTTGGCCGAGGCGGTATAATTTTCGGCAATCCCTTAAGCGAGGCCCTTGATAAGGAGACCAAAACGCTTATTGACGAAATAACGGTAGCGGTGCAGGCTCTTGCTAAGAAAAAGGTAGGTGCCCTTATAGTGCTTGAAAGGGAAACGGGAGTTGGCGAATTTATGGAAACCGGTACAACGGTGGACGCCGTTGTATCATCACGGCTGCTACAGACTATATTTGCGACCAATACGCCGCTACACGACGGCGCGGTTATAATACGAGACAAGAGAATAGCCTCGGCGGGATGTTTGCTTCCGCTTACCGAAAACCAAAGCCTCAGTAAAGAGCTGGGCACCAGACACAGGGCTGGACTTGGCATTTCCGAGTACTCCGACGCTATAGCAATCATCGTATCCGAAGAAACCGGCGTAATTTCTACCGCCAAGGAAGGCCGGCTGTCCAGATACCTCGACGGCAAAATGCTAAAAGAAATGCTGGTAAGCCAGTACAAGCCCCAGGAGCACAGATACCGTGGTTTCCTGAAATGGAGGGTTAAGGATGTCCAGGATGACAAATAAAAAGATAAACACCAGGATAATATCCATACTGTTTGCGGTGGCTCTCTGGCTGTACGTTGCCAGCGATCAAAACCCCACCGAGTACAAGCCCATAAAAGACGTTCCGGTGCAGCTTATTAACGCCGAAGCCATTGTTACATCAGGGCTTGTTATTAAGAACCCCCAGCAGTACAAAATAGATGTAAATATACAGGGTAAACGCAGCGTATTGGCCGAGATAAAAGCTGGAGAGATAATTGCCGAGGCCGATCTGCGGGGGCATACCCAAAGGGGCGTAAACAACGTACCGATAGAGGTGAGGGGTCTGCCCTCCAATGTAGAGTTGGTGGATTACAGCCCTAAGAGCATAAAAGTGGATATGGAGCAAATATCCAGCATTCAGGTGCCGGTAACAGTGTCCACCGAGGGAAGGCCTATGGAGGGTTATACTACGTTGGCGTCGGTGGTAACCCCAGGGGAGGTGCTGGTAAGCGGACCTGAGAGTTTGCTTAACAATATAAGAGTCATAACGGCGGTAATGAAAATGGCCGGATCCACCGGAGACCAGCGGGAAGTGCTGGCGGTTAAAGCGGTGGACGACGAAAACAACGACGTTGCTGGGGTCACGCTTAATCCCAATATAGTGGAAGTCACCGTCCCCGTGAGAAAGACAAAGCAGGTTGCTATAGAGCCGGTGGTAGAGGGACAGCCCTCTGCGGAGTGGGAGATAACAGATATTTTTCTAAAAATGGATACAATAGTGATATATGGAGAGGAATCGGTGCTGCAAACAATAAATTCAATTAGGACCGAGCCGGTCTCGCTGGCCGGCATTGACCGGAATACTAACTTCAACGTTGGTCTGATAATGCCGGAGGGAGTTGCACCGGTTGAGAATATTAATTCGGCAACTGTCTACGTAAGAGGGGAAGGGATAATTAACAGGGAAACCCCGGTGGATAGGGTTAACTTAAGCGGTTTGGGAGAAGGTTTAAGGCTTTCCGATGAAACATCTATACCTACTGTGCAGGTTACCGTACGCGGCAAAGAGAGTATAATAAACCAATTGACCGCAGGGGACTTTTTTGTGACCGCATCGCTGGAGGGTCTTGCTGCCGGCAAACATACCGTTACACTTAAGGTGGACCTGCCGAGGGATATTGAGATTGTAAGCATTGCGCCCTTGCGGGTTGAAATAGAACTGGTTGCCCTGGACGAGGAAGAGGAGTAGGGTACTGGGGGTGAAAGAATGCTGAACAGAGAACTGAAGGTAATACTAAACTCCACCCACGATGCTATGATTGCAGTGGACAGGGACGGTATAATAACCATTTTCAACAAAGCCGCTGAAAGGCTTATAGGGGTGAGGATGGAGGATGCGCTGGGTAAGCCGGTTCTGGAAGTGGTGGATAACTCACGGCTGCCCTATGTTCTGGAGACCGGCAAGGCGGAGTTGAACAGGGAGCAGCCTCTTCGCAGCACAAGTATAATAACTAACCGGATGCCGGTAAGGGACGAACAGGGAAACGTTATAGGTGCCGTGGCGGTGTTCAGGGATATAAGCGAGATAAAACAGCTTGCCGAGCAGATTACAAATCTCAAGGAAATACAAAGCATGCTTGAGGCTATTTTTAATTCCACCCAGGATGCTATTTCGGTGGTGGACCAGCACGGCATGGGGGTTATGGTAAACCCCGCCTATACAAGGCTGACCGGGTTATCCGGAAAGGACGTAATAGGAAAGCCCGCCACGGTGGACATCGCTGAGGGGGAGAGCATCCATTTCAAGGTGCTGGAAAATAGAAAGCCTATAAAAAGTGCCCGGCTTAAAGTGGGCCCTTCCAGGAAAGAGGTTATAGTGGATGCGGCACCCATAGTGGTTGACGGTGAACTAAGGGGTAGCGTCGGAGTGATTCATGATATATCCGAGATAAAAAAACTGACCGAAGAACTCAACCAGGCCAAGCAGATAATAAGGAAACTGGAGGCAAAATATACCTTCGACGATATTGTAAGTATAAACTCCAAAATGCAGGAGGTTATCGAAAAGGCCAAAAAGGCGGCCCAGACGCCGGCTACGGTACTCTTGCAGGGGGAGAGCGGTACCGGCAAGGAACTGTTTGCCCATGCGATACACAATGCCAGCGGGAGGAAGTTCAGCCAGTTTGTCAGGGTCAACTGTGCCGCGCTGTCGGAGTCGCTTTTAGAATCGGAATTGTTCGGCTACGAGGAGGGGGCCTTCACCGGGGCAAAAAAAGGAGGTAAGAAGGGACTTTTCGAGGTGGCTAGCGGCGGCACCATATTCCTTGATGAGATAGGAGAAATTAATTCCGGGGTCCAGGCAAAGCTTTTGCGGGCACTCCAGGAAAAGGAAATAATCAGGGTGGGAGGAACAAATTCCGTCCCGGTGGACGTGCGTATTATTTCGGCCACCAATATAGACCTGGAAGAAGCCATGCAAAAGGGAAGGTTCAGGGAGGACTTGTATTATCGTCTCAATGTTATCCCGCTTAGGATTCCCCCCTTAAGGGATAGAAAGGAAGACATATTCCACCTGGCACTGCATATAGTAAGACGGTTTAACCAGGACTACGGCAGAAGCGTACAGGACATATCCGCCGGTGCCCAGTTAAGCCTCTTGGAATACGAATGGCCGGGCAATATAAGGGAACTGGAGAACTTCATAGGGCGCGCCATAATAAATATGAAGTTTAACGATACGGTAATCCTTGAGGAACACCTTCCCCGAATTATCGAAAGGAAAACCGGCTGGTCGGATGCGAATGAGGAAGCGTATATCTCGGGCAGTGTGAATACCTCGGTGCCGCTTAATAAAGTGCTGGATGATACCGAAAGGGAGTATATAAAGAAAGTGTTGCATCAGGTGGGGCATAATAAGACCGAGGCTGCAAGAAGGATGGGCATATCCATTAGAAACCTGTATTACAAGTTGAACAAACACCAAATAAACATGCAATAATCTGCATATAGTCCTGCGCTATTGCAAAATAATGCGTGCAATATATTGCAATAATTAGCCATGGTTACAGCATTGTGAAGGAACGCATCTCTAACGCTGTTTTATAAGGCTTATTTTTTGCCCGTAAACTTATTGCCTGTGGGTTAAACCTGTCGATAAATGCGGATAATATCCAATAATACAAAAAATTTAGAATAATTGGCATGATATTTGCGTCTATAAATAGGCAAAGAAACAAAAAGGAGGGAAAGGATGAAAGCGGATGGTTATGTTCTAGCAATCAACCCGGGTTCAACTTCCACCAAGGTAGCACTTTTTAAGGATAATAAGAATGTGCGCCAAAGGAATCTTTCCCATTCGGTGGAAGTGCTGGACAAGCTAGGAAAGGTAGCCGGCCAGTACGAATATAGGCTTGGAATAATTCTTGGCTGGCTCAAGGAAGAAGGTATTGAACTTAAATCCCTTGATGCTGTGGCCGGGAGAGGCGGCCTTTTGGCACCGATACCCGGAGGGACCTATATTGTTACCTCCAAAATGCTTGATGACCTGGAAACGGCGGCCAGAGGAGAGCACGCTTCAAACCTTGGAGCTATGCTGGCAAAGGGTATAGCCGACAGGGCAGGAGTATCCGCCTTTATTGCGGACCCGGTTTCGGTGGATGAATTTGAGGATATAGCAAGAATCTCGGGCATTCCGGAACTGCCAAGGAGAACCCATGGTCATGTGCTTAATATAAAAGCGGTCGCTCACAGGGTTGCCATGGAAGAGGGAAAACCCCTCGACGGGCTGAGGCTGATAATGGTCCATCTAGGTGGCGGGATATCCATAGCACCGCTTAAGGACGGGAAAATAATCGATGTAAACGGTGCAAACGACTATGGGCCATTTTCACCGGAAAGAGCTGGCGGAGTGCCGACGGGTGCCCTTATCAAGATGGCCTATTCAGGGAAACATACAAAACAAGAGCTAAAGCAAAAATTCATAGGAAAAGCGGGGCTTGCGGGTTACCTCGGGACCAACGATGCCAGGGAAGTTGAAAGGATGATAGAGCAGGGCGACCAAAGGGCAGAGTTTATTCTAAAAGCAATGGCCTATCAGATCGCCAAGGAGATAGGGGCCATGTCAACGGTGCTAAAAGGAAAGGTTGACTATATAATATTAACCGGTGGCCTTGCCCATTCAAAAAAGCTGGTTGATGCAATTACCAAGATGACAGCCTTTATCGCTCCCGCTAAGGTACTCCCCGGGGAGGATGAGATGCGCGCCCTTGCAGAGGGGGTTTATAGGGTGCTGTCGGGAGAGCAGCAAGCTAAGGTTTATGAAGAAGAGGTGAAGGAGATTGATTAAGACCTTTGATGAAATAGTTAAGGCTGCAAGGGAAAGGGGCCCCAGAACCATTGCCGTAGCAGTGGCCCAGGATGCGGAGGTGCTGTCCGCCGTCAGCGGAGCCAAAGGTAAGGGAATAGCAGAGGCGATACTTGTGGGAAACGCACGGGAGATACAGAGAATCGCTTCACGAAAGAGTATCAATATCGACGGGTTTGAAATAATAGACGAGCCCGATAAGGCAGAAGCCTGTATAAGGGCTGTGGAACTTGTAAGTGCGGGCAGAGCGGATATCGTAATGAAGGGCATAATAGACACATCGATTATACTCAAAGCAGTACTTTCGGACGTGTCTTTAAGGGGAGGCAATGTTTTAAGCCATATAGGGGTTGCCGAGGTAAACGGCTATGACAAATTGTTTTTATTCAGCGATCCGGGCATGAACATCGCCCCCGACCTATCACAGAAGGCGCAGATAATAGAAAACGCAGTGGGACTGGCTAAGGCTTTGGACTATGATGATCCAAGGGTAGCGGTTGTTTGTGCCGTTGAGAAGGTAAACCCGAAGATGCCTGCGACACTGGATGCCAAGGAACTGGTTAAAATGAACCAGGAGGGGCGCATAGAGGGCTGTATAGTGGGAGGACCCTTTGCGCTGGATAACGCGGTGTCTATGGAGGCGGCAAGGCATAAGGGAATAGACCATCCCGTTGCGGGTAACGCGGACGTATTAATAATGCCGGATATCGAAGCGGGTAATATTCTGTACAAGTCCCTGGTATACTTTGCCGGGGCAAAATGTGCCGGCCTGGTGGTGGGTGCTAAGGTACCCATAGTGGTTACCTCAAGGGCTGACGACGAGGAGGCCAAACTAAACTCCATCGCCCTTGCGGTTTTGCTGGCAAAAAACAAACAAAAAACGGGGTGAGAAGATGAAGGAGATATTCAGATTGCTTGTAATAAATCCGGGATCTACTTCAACTAAGATAGCAATATTTGATAACGAAAAGCCTGTTTTCGAGGAAGTAATAAGGCATTCTACCGAAGAGCTGGCACCCTATCCCACTATATACAGTCAGTATCAGTATAGAAAGGATATTATACTGGAAACCCTAAGCAAAAAGGATATAAACCTTACAAAACTAAGTGCCGTTGTGGGCAGGGGAGGACTTTTGCAGCCCATTCCCAGCGGAACCTACGAGGTAAATGACAAGATGATTGAGGACCTGAGAGTGGGCCTTTTCGGTCAGCATGCGTCAAGCCTGGGGGGTATACTGGCAAGGGAGATTGCTTCGCAGCTCAACATCCCGTCCTATATAGTGGACCCGGTGGTGGTAGACGAGCTGGAGGATATAGCCCGGGTGTCGGGACTGCCTGAGATAGAAAGAGTATCAATATTCCATGCGCTGAACCAGAAGGCCGTTGCCAGAAGAGCCGCCAGGGACCTTGAAAAGCCCTATGAGAGCCTTAACCTTATAGTAACCCATATGGGTGGCGGCATTTCGATAGGAGCCCACAAAAAGGGCAGGGTTGTGGATGTAAACAACGCACTGGACGGAGAAGGACCCTTCTCGCCAGAGAGGGCGGGAAGCCTGCCGTTGGAAGGGCTTATTGGACTTTGCTACTCCGGACGCTATACGCTGGAGGAGATGAATAAAAAGGTTGTGGGCAAGGGTGGCCTGGTTGCCCATTTAAAGACCAACGATGCCCAGGAAGTGGAAAGGATGATAGAAGTTGGCGATAAGCATGCGGAGCTTGTTTATCGGGCAATGGCATACCAAATTGCCAAAGAGATAGGAAGTGCTGCAGCCGTTCTTCAGGGTAAGGCGGATGCCATCGTTCTTACCGGAGGTATTGCCTACAGCAAGATGCTGACCGGGTGGATAATCGAAAGTGTGGAGTTTATCGCCCCAGTAATGATTTATCCGGGAGAGGATGAAATGACTGCCCTCGCAGAAGGCGGTTTAAGGGTATTAAGGGGTGAAGAGAAGGCCAAACAATACGAATAAAGGACTGGTGGCCCATGCAGCAGGACAAAAGAATCAGAATTATAACAGGTCATTACGGGAGCGGTAAAACCGAATTCTCGGTAAACTATGTGATAAGGCTTGCGAAATCGGGCAAAAAGGCCGCCATTGCGGACCTGGACATTGTAAACCCCTATTTTCGCTCCCGAGAGGAAAAGGGCCGAATGGAGAGAATCGGTATACGGGTTGTGGCACCGGAGGGAAAGTTTATAAACGCTGATGTACCGGCTCTGCCTGCAGATATTTATACCCTTTTGCAGGATGAAAGCTACCAGGCGGTGCTGGACGTCGGGGGCGACGCGGCGGGAGCCAGGGCCTTGGGACGGTATTACGATCACCTAAAAGATGTTGACTACGACATGTTCATAGTGATAAACGCCAACCGGCCCAATACGGGCAGCCCCCAGGCGGCCATTGAGTATATAGAGGAAATAGAAAGGGCGGCCCGTATTCGTGCCACTGGCCTTATAAACAACACCCATATGCTGCGCGACACAACGCTTGAGGATGTACTTAGGGGACAGCGGGTGGTGGAAGAGGTTTCCCGGCAAAAGAATATGCCGGTGAAATATATATGCGCCATTGAAAGGATAGCCGGACAAATTCCGGAGGGTTTAACGGGTGAGGTTTTTCCTGTCAAGATGTATATGCGACCTGATTGGTTGTAATTTAAGCGAAAAAAGGAGGGTTGTTCATGGCAAAGGTAAGAGGAAAGGTTACGTTTATGGAGCATCGCTGTAAGGGATGTGAACTCTGTACAACTGTTTGCCCGGTAGACATAGTTAAGATGGCGAAGGACAGGATAAACGTTAAAGGGTATCACCCCGCAACCGTCTATGAAATGGAAAAGTGTATAGCTTGCGGGAACTGTGCTACAATCTGCCCGGACACCGTTATAAAGGTTGAGAGACTAAGAGACAATGATTAGTTTACCTACGGAAGAAAGCTCAAAAAAGAGGAGGGAAATTCTATGGCAAAGGTTTTAATGAAGGGAAATGAAGCAATCGGTGCCGCTGCAATAAAGGCCGGCTGCAAATTTTTCTTCGGTTATCCGATTACACCTCAAAGCGAACTACCCGAATACATGGCCAGAGAAATGCCGAAGGCGGGAGCGACCTTCCTGCAGGCCGAGAGCGAAGTTGCGGCAATAAACATGGTATACGGTGCCGCAGGAGCAGGGGCGAGGGTAATGACCTCATCCTCCAGTCCCGGTATAAGTCTAAAACAGGAGGGTATATCCTATATAGCAGGGTCGGAACTACCCTGTCTGATAGTCAATATAATAAGAGGCGGCCCCGGTCTGGGTGGAATACAGCCGGCCCAGTCGGACTACTTCCAGGCCACAAAGGGCGGCGGCCACGGCGATTACAAGATGGTGGTCTTAGCCCCCGCATCGGTGCAGGAACTGACTGACCTCATGATGGAAGGCTTTGATATCGCTGACCAGTACAGGAATCCCGTAATGATTATTGGAGACGGTATGCTGGGACAGATGATGGAGCCGGTGGAGCTGCGGGAGCCCCAAAAACGCAACCTGCCCCCCAAGGACTGGGCTACAACCGGCACAGGTGGAAGAGGGCATACCAACGTTATCAATTCACTGTTTATAGACCCCGCAGAGTGCGAAAAGCATAACCTTAGACTTAAAGCCAAGTTCGACGAGATGGAAAAGAACGAGAAGAAATACGAAATATTCAACTGCGATAACCCAGACCTTATAGCCGTTGCTTACGGCACCACCGCAAGGATTGTTAAAACAGTTATAGACAAGTGTAAGGAAGAGGGCATAAACGTCGGCCTTATAAGGCCCATATCCCTGTGGCCCTTCCCCTATGAAGTGTTTGAAGAGTATGCCGACAAAACAAAGGCTTTCCTTTCGGTGGAAATGAGCCTGGGTCAGATGGTAGAAGACGTAAAGCTTGGCGTTAACGGCAAGAAGCCGGTACATTTCTACGGAAGAACCGGCGGAATGGTGCCGGTGCCGGACGATATCGTTGCTGAGATTAAGAAAATATTAGGGGGTGCTAAATAATGGCCGAAATGGTATTTCAAAGGACCAAAGGTTTGCAGGATAGACCGTTCCATTATTGTCCGGGCTGCACCCATGGCATAATCCACCGATTGGTTGCCGAGGTTCTTGAAGAGCTGGATGTTCTGGACAAAGCAATAGGGGTTGCGCCGGTCGGCTGCTCGGTATTTGCCTACGATTACTTTAACTGTGACATGCAGGAGGCTGCCCACGGCAGGGCACCCGCCGTTGCAACCGGTATAAAGAGAGTACATCCCGACAAAGTGGTTTTTTCCTATCAGGGTGATGGAGACCTGGCTTCAATAGGTACCGCGGAAATAGTACACGCAGCCATGAGGGGTGAAAAGATAACAACCATATTCGTAAACAACGCCATATACGGGATGACCGGAGGCCAGATGGCACCAACCACGCTGGTGGGTCAGAAGGCCACCACCTCGCCCTTTGGCAGGGATAAGGACCACGCCGGCTCTCCTATAAGGATGAGTGAAATGCTGGCCACGCTGGACGGTCCCGCCTATATCGAAAGAGTTACCGTAACCACTCCGGCCCATGTAAGAAAAGCAAAGAAAGCGATAAAGAAAGCCTTCCAGGCACAGATAGAGCGCAAAGGGTTTACCATGATAGAGGTCCTGTCCACCTGTCCGACAAACTGGGGTCTTACCCCCGTTGAGGCACTCCGGTGGCTGGAAGAAAACATGATACCCTATTATCCGCTGGGAGTTTATAAGACTTCCGAGGAGGTGAAATAGGATATGATAAACGAGAGAATAGTAATGGCCGGATTTGGCGGCCAGGGCGTAATGTCCATGGGTCAGCTGCTTACCTATGCCGGGATGATTGAGGGCAAGAACGTATCCTGGCTGCCGTCCTATGGACCGGAGATGAGGGGTGGTACCGCCAACTGTAATGTAATCATATCCGACAACCCGGTGGCGTCTCCGATAGTAACGGATGCTACCGCGGTAATAGCTATGAACAGGCCGTCCCTTGACAAGTTCGAACCTTCGATAGTAAAGAATGGGCTGCTCCTAATAAACAGCTCCCTAATCGACAAAAGTGCCGAGAGGGATGATATAGTAGCCTACGATATACCTGCCAATGAAATAGCCGACGAGCTGGGCAACAGCAGGATAGCCAATATGGTTATGCTGGGGGCATATTTAGAGGCTACCGGTGCCCTTAAAAAGGAAAGCGTACTGGAAGCCCTAAAGAAGGTCTTTGGAGAGAGAAAAGCGCACCTTATACCGGTGAATAAGGATGCCCTGGACAGGGGTGCCGAGCTGGTTAAGGGAAACAGCTGCGGCTGATAGAGAATAAACCCGGCAGCCTTGTCGGGCGAACAAAAAGAGGCCCACCCTTTGTGGTGGGCCTCTAAGGTTGTAGATAAATATAATTAGGGTTCATGAATACCCGCTTATGCAAAAATGCATGAGTTAGTGTTTCATGAAGCCTTATGGGTCTGGGCAATTCTGCCCCCCGGTATATTAGGGTGCACCCCTTAAAAAGGTTTTTTTGGGACCTATAAGCACTCCGGTTCCGAAGGGAGTGTACATTTTATGCACTGAAAAGACCAGGCAATCTATGTGCTCTGGGTGGCCGTCGGGCTTTACTTCCAGCGAAGAATTGGAAACAAGCTGGGCCCCGTCCACAAGGATTGGCACCCCTGCCCGGTGTGCCATGGCGGCAATCCTTCCAACATCGCTTTTGTAGCCGGTTACGTTGGAGGCACCGGATATGCTTATTAGCTTTAGCCGGTTGCCGTACTGCACTATCATTGTTTCAATTAAAATGCAGAAGCAACTTGTCTTGCGGCGTTTCTAAGCCGCCGTGTTACAAAACGGGCCCAAAACACATAGTATATTTTAATGGGGAGCTTTTAGCTGGAGGAATGTCCGAACAATTGAAATGCGGTATGCTGTGTGATAAGATTTAAACGTATTAAAATGGCATACAATAGTAACAGGGGGAATTATATGGGCAGACTGTTCGGCACCGATGGTGTCAGAGGAATTGCAAACGAGGAATTAACTTCAGACCTTGCTTTCAAGCTTGCCCGGGCGGGGGCATTTGTCTTGGGCAGCGGGATAAAAAAGCCGAAGTTTGTATTGGGGACGGATACGCGCCTTTCTTCGGATATGCTCGAAAGCGCAATGGTTGCCGGGCTGTGCTCGGCAGGCAGTGATGCAGTGCTGGTGGGCGTAGTTCCCACACCGGCGGTAGCCTATTTGATAAGGCACCTTGGTGCCGACGGCGGAATTGTGATATCCGCCTCCCATAATCCTGCTCAGTACAATGGGATAAAATTTTTCGACAGAAATGGTTATAAGCTGGGCGATGATATGGAAGAGACAATAGAAAACATAGTCTTTGAGGGCACCGTAGAAGTGTCGTGTACCTGCAGGAACTTAGGCAGAAGAATAAATGAAACAAAAGGTGTAAGGTACTATGCGGACTTCCTTAAAGGTACGGTTTTGGAGGATTTTAAAGGGCTAAAGGTGGCCGTTGACTGTGCCAACGGAGCAGCCTTCAAAGTCGCTCCTTTGGTACTGGAGGAACTGGGAGCGCAGGTAAGCGTGATAAACGACATCCCCGACGGATTAAACATAAACGCCCTGTGCGGGTCCACCCACCCTGAAGGATTAGCATCCTATGTGAAAGAAAAGGGTCTGGACATAGGCCTTGCCTTTGACGGTGATGCGGACCGGCTAATTGCAGTGGACGATAAAGGCCAAATAATAGACGGTGACTATATATTGGCAGTCTGTGCCCGCCGGCTTAAGGCCCAGGGAAAACTAGCAGGGGATACCGTGGTTGCAACCGTTATGTCCAATCTGGGATTGCACAAAGTTCTGGAGAAGATTGGCTGCAGAATAGAGGAAACCAAGGTGGGAGACAGGTACGTACTGCAAAGAATGATGGAAAAGGGATACAGCCTTGGCGGAGAGCAGTCGGGCCACATAATATTCCTGGACTTTAATACCACCGGGGACGGCTTACTGACGGCACTTCAGCTGCTTGAAAGCGTAAAGTATTTTGATAAAAGCCTTTCGGAGGTTTGCAGCACCATGCAAAAATATCCCCAAGTTCTGGTTAATGCAAGGGTGAAGAATTCAAATAAGGAAGCTTATCGACAGGATGCGGTTATTTGCAGTGAGATAGAAAGGGTGCAGAACTGGCTTGTGGGTAACGGCAGAGTGCTTATAAGGCCTTCGGGAACCGAGCCCCTTGTGAGGATTATGTTAGAGGGCCAGGACAAAGGTGAGCTTAGGCAGTATGCCGAAAACATTGCAAAACTCATAGAAAGCCGCTTGGTTTAAATAATAAGGGACAAAAACGGGCAAGGAACGGTTTTTTGTTCGAATTGTTAGCTTTATAAAGGCACAACAAATCCACCGGGTGACCGGTGGGGCAAAGGGGGCCGGGTAGTTAACAATACATTTAAAGGAGAAAATATCATTATGGGTGAAATAGAAAAAAATGGCTATCCTCATTATATGCTTAAGGAAATATATGAGCAGCCTGAGGTAATAAAGCAAACCCTAAAGGGAAGATTGATACCGGGAAGCGAGAAGATAGTTCTTGATGATATAAGGCTGACCCAAAGAGATCTGGACGGGGTGTACAGGATGGTTATAGTTGCCTGCGGTACATCCTATCATGCGGGGCTTGCCGGCAAATACCTCATTGAAAGATTAGCAGGGATACCGGTAGAGGTGGAGATAGCTTCCGAGTTCCGGTACAGAAACCCGGCAGTGGACAAAAATAGCCTTGTAATAGTTATAAGCCAGTCGGGGGAAACCGCCGACACCCTTGAGTCAATGAGGAAGGCAAAGGGGAAAGGCGTCCGTGCTTTTGCCATAACAAATGTGGCGGGTAGCACAATACCCAGCGAGGCGGACTATTCCCTTTATACCTGTGCGGGTCCGGAGATTTCGGTGGCATCCACAAAGGCCTATACGTCGCAGCTAACAGCCATATACTTAATAGCGTTGAAATTGGCTTATTTAAAGGGCGGGATTGACAAGGACGCATACCGGCAAAGAGTGGAGGCAGTAAACAGGCTTCCGGGGCAGGCACAAAGGGTGCTGGACTGTTCACAGTTAATGAAGGACCTGGCTGGGGAGCATAAGGACATTGAAAAGGTCGTATATCTCGGCAGGGGTCTGGACTACGCACTGGCTCTTGAGGGGTCGCTAAAGCTAAAGGAGACGTGCTATATTCATTCGGCTGCTTACCCCGCAGGTGAGTTTAGGCACGGGCCGATTGCTCTAGTGGAAGAGGGTCTTTTCGTATTTCTCCTTGCAACCCAGGATGCACTTATTGACAAAACCCTTGCAAATCTAAAAGAGGTAAAGAACAGGGGAGCCTATGTAGTGGCTCTGGCCAAGGAGGGCAACCGGGAAATAGGTAAATTGGCCGACAGGGTAATATATATTCCCGATACTCTCGATGAATTTACTTCGGTACTGGCGGTAATACCGTTGCAGCTTTTTGCCTATTACTCAGCGGTGGCTCGGGGCCGCAATGTTGACAAACCACGGAGTTTGGTTAAAAGCGTATCTGACTGACAAACGGCGACAATAGTGATAAAAGGAAAGATAAAAGGGGGGGATAGGTTGTGGCGTTAAAGGTTTTCCACACCGGTGACCTGCACTTGGGCATGCTTTATCTAAGCAGGGGTTATCCCGAGGAAATAAGGCAGGAACTGATGGAAGCACGTTTCCGGACACTGGAGCAGATGGTTGAGAAGGCCAACCAGGAAGAATGCCAGCTATTTATAGTAGCGGGGGACCTTTTTGAACGGCTTAAAATAAAAGAAGAACAGATTTTAAGGGCAGCCCAGGCACTTTCCGGATTTAGCGGGGTTTGCGCTGTGCTGCCGGGAAATCATGACTATTATACCCCTTCTAGCTTTCTTTGGGAAAGGTTTCGTGAATACTCTGCTGATAATATTGTTTTGCTGTTCGATTCCAGGCCTTACAGCTTGAAAGACTACGGACTGGATGCGGTGCTTTATCCCGCACCCTGCAAGGTCAAGCATTCGCAGGAAAACAATATCAAATGGATTTTTGACCTGCCGGAGAGACCGGAGGCACGCTGGCATATCGGCCTGGCTCACGGTACTGTCGAGGGTTATTCCCCGGATTTTAACCGGAATTATTTTCCCATGAGGGAAGAAGAGCTAATATCTTTGGGACTGCACTTCTGGTTTCTGGGCCATACC
>Ga0265294_10000869_pt1 | contig 40788 bp, 28 predicted proteins | sample MunlanPumphouse3_FD_192504 | JGI IMG/M metagenome (GOLD analysis project Ga0265294, IMG submission 192504) | Groundwater microbial communities from a municipal landfill in Southern Ontario, Canada - Pumphouse #3 | ecosystem: Environmental > Aquatic > Deep subsurface > Groundwater | place... | reverse complement strand
TGTAGCCTTACTCCTCACAACCTTACAGTCTCACAGCCTTACAGCCTTACCACCTCACAGCCTTACAGCCTTACCACCTCACAGCCTACAAAAGGAGAAAACCATGACACCTGAAACACTGGCAACCTTCAATCAGACCCTAGGCATCGCGGGCGCGGTCGCCTGCCTCGGACTCAGCGCCACCGGCTCGGCGTTCGGCACCGGCTTCGCGGCGACCTCGGCCATGGGCGCCTGGAAAAAATGCTATGCGCAGAGCAAGCCTGCGCCCTTCATCCTGCTCGGACTGGTCGGCGCGCCGATCACGCAGACCCTGTACGGCATGATCCTGATGTTCGTGATGTTCGGCAAAGCCTCCGCCGGCCTGCCGCTGTTGATTCTCGGCGTCTTCGCGGGGCTTGGCATTGGCTTCTCCGCCCTGTTCCAGGGGCGTGCCGCTGCGGCCGCCTGCGACGCCCAGGCCGAGACCGGACAGGGCCTCACCAACTATTTCGCCGCGCTCGGCATCGTCGAGACCGTCGCGATTTTCACGATGGTCTTCACGCTGATCGCCGTGTTCCAGATCAAGCTCTAAGCCATGATCTTGCCCAAACTTCACGACACGCTCGTCGGCATCGATTCCGACGGCTGCGTCTTCGACACGATGACGGTCAAGCAGCGGGAGCACTTCTTCCCCGCCATCATCCGGCACTGGGGGCTGGAAGCGTGCGCTGACGCGCTGCGCGCCTGCGCGGCGTTCGTCAATCTCACCTCCAAAACGCGCGGCAGCAATCGCTTTCCGGCGCTGCTGCGCGTTTTCGAGCTGCTGCGTGACTATCCCGGCGTGCGCGCCTCCGGCGTCGCGCTGCCGGCGACCGACGCCCTGCGCGCGTATGTCCATTCGGGCCTGCCGCTGGGTAATCCGTCGCTGCAAGACGAAGTCGCACGCACACAGGACCCCGAGTTGGCGCGCGTGCTGGTCTGGAGCCTGGCGCTCAATGCCGACATCGACGCCCGTATGCGCCCGGTGCCGCCCTTCGCCGGGGCAGTGCGGGCGCTCAGACTGATCCATGCCGCGAGCGACGCGCTGGTCGTTTCGCAGACACCGGAAACCGCCTTGGTCAAAGAGTGGGAACTGCACGGTCTGACCGGGTACGTCAGCCTGATCGCCGGACAGGAGAAAGGCAGCAAGGCTGAGCACCTGCGACTGGCCTCCGACGGACGTTACGCCCCAGACCGCATCCTGCTGATCGGCGACGCGCAGGGCGACCTCGCCGCGGCGCGCCAGGCCGGCGTCCTCTTTTATCCGATCGACCCCGGCGCCGAGGAACGCGCATGGGAACGATTCTGCGACGAGGCGTATCCCCGGTTTCTCGCCGGCACCTATGCCGGGCCTTACGAGCAGCGATTGATTGCGTCATTCGATGCGCTGCTACCCGACGCGCCGCCCTGGCTGTCTTCATCCTCAGTGCCTCAACCCTCCCCGCCACATGCAGCCCGTTACGGTTGAATCGATTGCCTCATTCCGGTATACTGTGTCTTGTCAATTGAGAAGGCATGGCGCATCCCGACGTGCCGGGGCAGCCTGCCGACGGACAAACGGGACGGAATGATTGCATGCGAAAAAAAGCAGTTCCCACAAAAAACAGCCTCGCGCTCACCTCTTTTTTCAGTGCTGACGACATCCTTATCCATCAGGAGGAGGGCTCGCGGAATCAAGTTATCCGTCATCTGCTGATGCACTTAGCAAACGGTCACGGCATGATGGAGGTTGACGGGTATTACAATGCGATCATTGAGCGTGAAAACGCGAACGACACGGTGGTCGCCAACGGGATCGCCATTCCGCATGCACGCCTCGACAATTTGCAGCGTCCTTATGTCGGCGTCGCCACCTCGGCAAAAGGCATTCCTTTTGCCGAAGACAAACCCCCTGTTCACCTGATTCTGCTGGTCCTGATCCCGCGTGACCAGCCCGGCCTCTACCTGCAGATCCTCCGTTCACTCGCCAGTATTCTGCGCGACCGCAACGCCGCGAGAACGGTTTCGCACCTCAAGGGTGCGGAAGAAGTCATGCGCTTTTTTGAACGCGGCGGCATGGTCCTGCCCGAGTATGTGTGCGCGGCAGACATCATGCGGGACGAGCTGATCACGCTGCGCAACAATGACAACCTCAAGACCGCGATCGACTGTTTCATCAGCGAAAACCTCAGCGAAATCCCGGTTGTCGACCGTGACGGCGACATGGTTGGCGTCGTCAGCGCCGGCACCTTGCTCAAGGTTTGCCTGCCGGACTATTTGCTCTGGATGAGTGACCTGTCACCGATCGTCAACTTCGAGCCGTTCACAAGCGTGTTACGCAACGAGCAGAGCACCTGGCTTTCCGACATCCTCCTCAATGAGTACGCGTCGGTCCAGATGAACGCGCCCGCAGTCTCCGTGGCCGGCGAGATGACGCGGCGCAACGCTTCGAAGTGCTATGTGTTGAACGGCAAGAAACTGATGGGGATCATCGACCTGCCCATCTTTTTAAATAAGGTTTTCAGGGAGTAACGTTTCATGTACAGCGAACCGGTCGTCATCATCCCCCCGCTGCGCGCAGTTGCCAAAATCGGAGTCATGGCCGCCATCACCGCCCTCGTTGGCTGGGGATCGCATCGGCTTGGACTCGCGCCGACCTCCCTGTCGATGGTTGCGGTCTGCACCTTCATCGCCGTGATCTGCACGACGCTATTCTTCTGGACGCATCGCGTCGCGGTTGCTTTCATCGGTGTTGCGGTTCTCATTGGCTCGCGTGCCATGACCCTGCACGGCATGCTGCGAGCAACCGAACTCGATATCATTTTCTTTTTGATCGGCATGATGGTGATTGTCGGTGCCTTAAAGGACCTCGGCTTTCTCACGTGGGTGATCCAAGCGATCATCAACAAGAAACGGATGAACGGCATGACCTTCACGGTCATCCTTTGCAGCCTGTCCGCACTGCTGTCCAGTGTCGTAGACGAAGTTTCCTCCATTGTGGTCGTTCTGGCCCTGGTTTTCCAAGTCTGCGACACGCTCAAGGTCCGTTCCTCTCCCTTTGTACTGATGGCTGTACTTTGTACCAACATCGGGTCTGCCGCCACGATGCTCGGCAACCCGGTCGGCATCTTTATCGGTAACAAGGCAGGGTTCAATTTCAGTCAGTTCCTCTCCGGAGCCACACCCATCTCGTTTGTTTCGTTGCTGGTCACGCTCGGCATCGTCTTGATCTGGTATCGAAAAACCATCCATCAGATGACTCTCGTCATGGAGGAGCATCGCCAAGTTCACCACGGGCTGGGCCCGCTGATCCGCATCCCTTACCGCCGCGGCTTGTTCGTCCTGGTCGCCACGGTTCTCATCATCGCCTTCCACCACCAGATCGAGAACATCCTAGGCTTAACCGGCGTGGAGAACAAAAACGCGTTCCTCATCATCACGCCGCTGGTCATTGCCGGCTTGTTGATGATCTACCGGCCTGGCCGCGCGCGCCACTACATCGAGCACGATGTGGAATGGTGGACGCTGCTCTTTTTCATGTTGCTCTTCGCGATCGCCGGCGGACTTGAAGAACAGGGCATCACACAAAATCTCGCTGACAAGCTGACCGGTCTTGTCAAGGGCGGCCCAACCGCCATGGTGCCGTTTGTGTTGGCCATCTCTGCAGTCGGCTCGGCCTTTGTGGACAACATCGTGTTTGTCGCTGCGTTCACGCCGGTGATCCAAGCGCTCGTGGAGCGTTCGGCGGAATTTTCCCTGCTCTGGTGGGCTCTGCTTTTCGGAGCCTGCTTCGGCGGCAACATCACGGCCGTCGGCTCCACCGCGAATATTGTCGCGCTGGGACTCCTTGAAAAACGCGGCCACCTGCACATCGCGTTCTTTGAATGGCTGAAGATCGGCGCGGTCGTCGGCATCGTCACCTGCGTGATCGCATGGCTGATGCTCACCTTCATGCCGATGCCCCATCCGGCGGGCCACCCTGTCGTAGAGCGCGAAGTGATCGGCCCGCTGCACGAACCGCACTTGTCACCGAAGACGGCCCAGTGAGTCCATGCTGCCATCGGCCATAACGAAGAAAATGCTCCTGGGCTGGGGCGGCGATGCGGTGTACGCGCAAGCGGAGAGCATGGTCCGCAAAGGTCTCGTCCTCAAGGCCGACATAAAGGGCGACCTGATCAGCGGCGTGATCGCGCGTGAATCGTCGTCTGAGATCTACACCAAGCTGAGGCTGCGTTCCAACGGAACCATTGAAAGCCTCTGCCCCTGTTCAACCCACCGCAACCTGGGGCTGGTCTGCCCGCATGTGGTCGCGCTCGGCATCGCCTTGATGCTGCGCCATTCCGACCCGTTGCGCGAACAGAAATACAACGAGGAGCAGCGCCGTGCGCGCCGCCTGGCGGAGGTCGACGCCACATCCTATATCCAGCGCAGCGCGCGCGGTGTTCCGGCCCGCGTACAAGTGTCGCTGCCGCAGACATGGACCGCCGACTTTTGGCAAGGAGCCGTGGCGCTGCACCTTCAGCTTGTTGCTGAAGACCGCCTGCTTTCTCCCGAGACCTTGCCCAAACAGCTCTGCTTCGCGTTCTCCCCCGAAGAGGATGCTCTCCTCGCCGTGCTGGAAGATATCTGCGAAGGGCCTCCGCCCGAACGCTGCACGCTCACAGCAGCCGACCTGTTGAACGTGCTGACAGTCGCCTCGCGCGCTATGGTGCAGATCGAGGGCACGGGACCGCTGCTCATGGAAAGCGCGCCGATGCCGGTCACCCTGCGGGTCGACCTGGACCCGGATTCCGGAGAATTGCTGATCTACCCTTTCGCGGTGCTGCCGCACGCGCGCGAAGGCGAGTTGCCGCTTTTTTTCGTAAGCGGACGCCTGGGGCTGATCCTCGCGAACGGCCACCTGTGGCCGATGAAAAACGTGCTGCCCCTGCCCTACCACAGCATCTACCGGCAGGATGAAATCGTCGCGCGCGACCGGGTCATCAACTTCCTGCGGCGTGATCTGCCCCACCTCCGTTCGCTCATTCAGGTCGAACTCGAATTGGAGCCCGACCTCTTCTCGGTCACGCCGGGCAGGCCTGAGTTTCACCTGGACCTGCAGGGCAGCGGCGCTTCGCTGCGCGCGACCTTGACCGCTGTTTACGGCACGCACCGCGTACCGGCCACGCAGCCCGACACGCAGGCGGAGTTCGCGCTGCCTGATCCTACTGACATTTTAGCCTATCAGACGCGTAACCTGTCAGCCGAGCAAACGGCCCTTTCACGGTTAGCGCGACTGGGGTTTTCGGGCGACGGACCGTCTGTCACATTGGTGGGCACGCGTGAGGTCTTGAATTTTTTCGGCAGCGGGTATCCGTCGTTGGTCCGCGCCGGCTGGAAGATCAGCCTCTCACCCCGGCTGCTCAGCCTGCTGGACGATCTGCCGGTTGTCACGCCGGTGGTACAGATCGCTGAGCAGCGCGCGGGATGGTTTGACGTCGGCTACAGCTTCGATCTGCCTGGACGCGGCGCGCTGCCTCCAGGCGAGGTCCAACGTGCCATCAACTGCGGCGATTCGTTCATCCAGCGCGACGGCAAAACCCTGTTGATCGACCGGGAGTCCGTCGAATCGATGCGCGCCGTCTTTACCGATTGCCGCAGCCGGGAAAGTGCGCAGCCCGGCCACTTTCTGTTGCCGTCGGTCTACGCGCCTTTTGTGCAGGCATCGCTCAACGCGCTCGACGGTATCGACGTCGAAGACCCGCCCGACTGGCGTGAAAAGGCGGCTGCGCGCAACCGTACCGGCAACCGCCGTTTTTCGCCGGTCCCGCTCGGCCCCCTTGACAGCACGCTGCGCCCTTATCAAAAGGAGGGGGTCTATTGGCTCGCGTTTCTGGAAAACAGCGGTCTTAACGGCCTTTTGGCTGACGAGATGGGCCTCGGCAAAACGCTTCAGACCCTGACGTGGCTCCACCTGCGGCGCTCCGATGCGCAGGCCGTCGGCAAACCGGCGCTGGTGGTTTGTCCAACCAGCCTGGTTGAGAACTGGAGTCGCGAAGCCGAGACGTTCGTGCCGAGTCTACGACGTCTAGTCATTAACGGCCCTGACCGCGAGCCGCTTTTTGCCAAAATTCCCGAGAGCGATCTGGTCATCACCTCCTATGCGTTGCTGCGTCGCGACCTTGAGGCTTACCGGCCGTTTCTTTTTTCGGTTGCGGTACTGGACGAGGCCCAGCACATCAAGAACCGTTCAACCCAGAACGCGGTTGCCGCAAAACAGATCCATGCGGTCAACCGCCTGGTGTTGACCGGTACGCCGGTCGAGAACAGTGTGGCTGATCTTTGGTCGATCATGGATTTTTTGATGCCGGACTATCTGGGCGACTACGAAGCGTTTCGGAGCGATTATGAGCAGCCGATTGCAGCCGGTGACCGTGAGGGCGAACTGGCTCAGGCCAAGCTGCGGCGCAAGATCCACCCCTTCCTCCTGCGGCGCCTTAAAAAAGACGTGGCCAAAGATCTGCCCGACAAGATCACCAAGGTCTCGTTCTGCCCGTTGACGCTCGACCAGCAACGCGTCTACAACGCGCTGCTCGAGGACTCGCGCCGCAAGGTGGGCGACCTCGTCGGCGCCAAAGGCTTTGACCGCGCCCGTTTTGAGATTCTGGCGATTCTCATGCGCCTGCGGCAAGCATGCTGCCATCTGGACCTGCTCAAGGACCACCACCGCCCCGGCGCTTACGAGGCCCCGTCCGCGAAACTGGATGCCTTTCTGGAGCTGTTGGACGAGGCCGTCGATGGCGGCCACCGCATCCTGGTCTTCAGCCAATTTGTCAGCATGCTGAAACTGTTGCGTGAAGAACTGGATCGGCGCAGCCACAGTTACTGCTATCTGGATGGCTCGACGCAGGACCGTATGCAGCAGTGCCAGCGTTTTAACCTGAACCCCGACATTCCGGTTTTTTTGATCAGTCTCAAGGCGGGCGGCACCGGCTTAAACTTGACCGGCGCCGACATGGTCGTGCACTTCGACCCCTGGTGGAACCCGGCGGTCGAGGACCAGGCCACCGACCGCGCCCACCGCATCGGGCAGAAGCGGACGGTCTACAGCATCAAGCTGATCGCCGAGCACACCGTGGAGGAAAAGGTCTTGGAGATGCAGCGCCGCAAGCAAGCGATCATCCATGCGACTGTCGGCGTCACCGACGAAGCGGTGATGCAGAAGCTTTCGTTCGACGACATCCGCGACCTGATCGGACTCTCATGAACACGCTTGAACGCCTCCGGCATGACGGCATTGGAAAGCTGCTCTGGGAACTCTCCCTGCCCGCCATTGTCGGCACCGTCGTAAACGCGTTGTACAACGTCGTCGACCGCCTCTTCATCGGGCAAGGGTGCGGACGCGACGCGATTGCCGGCGTGGCGCTGGCTTTTCCCTTCATGATGATTCTCGTGGCCTTCGGCACATTGATCGGCATCGGTTCCGGCGCGTTGCTCTCGATCAAGTTGGGCGAACGCAACCGCGTCGACGCGGAAAAGGTGCTGGGCCAATGCGTCGCGGTTAAACTCATCTTCTTCGTAACCTTGCCGGTCATCGGTCTGCTGTTTCTCGACACGCTGCTGCCCCTGTTCGGCGGCACCCCCGAAGCGCTCCCCTACGCCCGCGATTATCTGCGCATCATCCTTTACGGCAACCTCTTTTCGCACCTCAGTTTCGGGCTGAGCAACCTGATGCGTGCCGAAGGCAACGCACACTGTTCCATGCGCTGCATGCTGGTCGGCGCGGTGGCCAACACGCTGCTCGATCCGCTCTTCATCTTCGGCTTCGGCATGGGCGTGGCCGGCGCGGCGTGGGCAACGAACCTGGCGATGGCCCTCTCCGCGCTCTACGCCTTCCACCACTACCTCTCACGCAACAGCGTGGTGCGACTGAGGCTGCGGCGGATCAGGATCTATCCGCGCATGATCGGCCCGGTTTTCGCGATCGGGCTTTCGCCCTTCATTATCCAGCTCATGGCCGGAGCGGTGAACATCGCCTTCAACCGCTCCTTTTTGCGCTGGGCAGCGGATACCCAAGCCGCCACCGTCGAGATCGCCGCGATGGGCATCGCCAACAGTGTGACCTTTCTCTTGCTGATGCCGATTTTCGGCCTGACGCAAGGCATGCAGCCGATTGTCGGCTACAACCACGGCGCCCGCCGCATGGACCGTGTGAAAGACGCCTACCTGCTCACCATGAAACTGGCGACGGCATTCTGCGTGTGCATCTCGTTGGCCGTGCTGGCGACGGCCGGACCGATTATCCGCTGCTTCACGGCCGACCCTGCGTTGCTGGCGGCGGGCGCACGCGGCCTGCGCCTCTACGCCTGCCTCTTTGCGGTCATCGGCGTGCCGATTGTGACGATCACCTATTTTCAATCTGTCGGCCGCCCGCTGCTGGGCATTCTTTTGAGCATGCTTCGGCAGATGGGACTGCTCATTCCGCTGATTCTCTTGCTGCCCCGTTTCTGGGGCGTCACCGGCATCTGGCTGGCGGCCCCCGTGTCCGATCTGCTGTCATCGGCCATCACCTTGATCGTGGTGGCGTCAGAGCTGCGACGTTTCAAGGAAGCTGCACCTTGACGCGGAAAAAGCGGCTGGCGCCATTGGTCGGTGCCCACCCCGAATCATTCAGCGCGGACCGTCCTTCGACGGTGTAGACACGCGCGGGACCGAGATCAGGCGTCCAGCCGACCGTCAACTGTCCGTTCTCCTCATCAATCGTCGCCAAGAAAACGGACGAGCCGTCTATGGGGTTGCTCCCCGCCACATACTCCTGCCACGTCAGGCGTCCGTCTTGGTCCGGATCCCCACTCGCCGCGGACTCATAATCGTTCCCGCTGACGAGACCTTCGAAACCGTCGAGCCAAGCATACGGCACCGCAACCGGCGTGGTCGTTGTGGCCGTCTGCGAAGACACCCACTCGAGCATATCCAAAGCGCCGCCGTCCATAAACATCGTGGCATTGTCATTTTTGACGTAGGCCCAGCGTACGGTGTGCGCACCGGCCGGCAGTGAGAGCGAGCGTGGCCCCCACGCCTCTTCACCCCACAGAGAACCGGTCTGGCGAACCCCATCCACATACACGCTCAGAAGGTTCCAGCGGGCGCGAGAAGAGACTGCCCAAGAAAACGTCAGCGTGCCGGGGCCCGTGAAGGCGGTCTCCACCCAGGCCACGGTCGAATCGGTCAGCAGACCGCTCACCGCGACCTCCTCATGCTCACCCACCTCTGCGGCAAGCTGCCACAGCGCATAGCCGCCGGCCGTGAAGCCGTAACCGTCCATCGCGAACGCGTTGGTCTGCACCACCGGCCATTCTCCCAAAAGATCGTCCTGCCATGTCGCCTGGTTCATGTCAGGCAAGATGCCCGCCATCGTCGGGTCCGCAAACGACCCCAGCACGATCTCATCATCGTCCGTCAACGACGGCACATGCGCGCGCGTCAGATAGGGCATGGCAAAGAACGCCCCCGCCAACACGGTGCGCGTGTGGCCGTCCACCGTGATGCTTTGCGGCGCGTCGAGGGACGCACGCGCCTCGGCAAGGCGCTGCCGCACCTCGGCCTGCTCATTGGTTTCTGCCGGGTCATACTCGATGAAGTGCATCGCCGTGTCCGTGCGCCCGGTTATCGCGGCGTCGGCCGCAAGCGCCCATTCCAAGGACAGGCGCACCGCTTCACGCGCCATCGCCAGCGATGCGGGATCGCGCACGGCATTCAACGCGGCGGGATGGTCTTGCATAAAGGACGCGAGCGGCTGAAGCGGCTCTTCCTCCACAACGTCATCCCAGTCCGCCGACTGGAAGAACACGCCCTCGAGCACAACCCCCGACTCCCCGTCCGGCAATGTAAACTCGACCCCGTTCAAATAGAAGTCCTGCCCTTGGTACTCGATCGGCACAGGCGCGGAAAATTCCAGCACATTTTCGTTCGCTTGCAGACTGAAACCGGGCGTGTCCGCCGACACTGAAAACCCCCAGCCCGGGGCAACCATCACACTGGCGTAGAGATCCTGCATGCCGGAAAATGAATAGCCGTCCTTCAGGACCACCAACACCTGAACGTTGTCGCCGTCGCCGGAGATTTTGACAAAAGAAAGCCTGCCGTCATCCCAGTTCGCCAGCGCCACCGGCATGCCCGCCCACTCGTCGGGAAAACCGTCAACCGTCACCATGGCGTATGGGGCCAGCACCGGCGGCAGCGAGAATTGGACGAACGCCTCGTCAAGCACACACGGCTGGCCGTCCGCCCCCGGCGGCAACGGGCATACAATCTCAAGCACGTCCCCCGCTCCGGAGCAACACAACGTCGCCCAGCCGTTCCAGTCGGATACGGTCGCCCCGGGCGCATACCCGTCAAACCCGCACCACACGGTCCCGGCCGCCGTCTCGACCTCGCACCACATGAAGTCAGAGATCTCACCTTCGCGCAACCGCAGCAGGGTGTAGAAGGCATCCTCAGAACGGGCCGTTTTCACATATTCGATTAAGCTGCGGTCACCGAACAGACGCGGCTGCACCCCCGCCCATTCCGTCTCGTCACCATCCGGCGTCACCGATAAAAGCGGAACAGCGGGCGATGCCACCGTCACATTCGTGCGCGAATAATCGGCGGTCATGTCATACGCCTTGGCCGTCAGCAAGAGTGCGCGTATGCCGGAGATCGCGGCCCGTGCCCCAAGCACGTCGCCGGCGTCCACCGCGACCGGCTCGTCGACCGGGAAATCATCCGGCGCGACCGTCACGCAATCGCTCCAATCCAGCGGCACCTCAGCCAGGTCCGCCAGTGCGGTTTCAAGTTCCGGCAGCACACTCGCAGCCAGTCGGTCCACCGCGTCATTGGAGGGCGGCGCGACCGTCCCTGAAAAAGCACCCGTCACACTGTGCGCTGATTCATCAAACGTGAAACCGAAGTCCCCGAGCAACGCGCGGAGCGGTTCGTTTTCGGCGAGCGTCATCAGCCGCGACAGCGCATGACCGATACGCGCCTCGAGATCGGCGCCGTCCGCCGCGACGGCCTGCGCGAAATCGGCCTCAGCGTTTGCCAAGTAAAACGAGGGCCACAGGCCGGCCTCCAATCCGGCGAGCCACACCCCCAACGTATCTCTGCCGCTGGCCAGCGGATCGACAGGCTTTTCAACAGAAAACTCGGCGGTCGCCGACCATGCGCTCCATACGCCGTAGGCCGATTGCGTCCGGACACGCCACACATAGTTCGAACCGTATCGCAGCGCACCGCTGACCGGCACCTTCGCACTGGCAACGAGAAGGTCCTGATTCGTGCTGCAGGCGAGTTCGAACCAATCCGAGGGGGTATCGAACGAGCCGGACGAGGCGACCTGCCAACGGGCGTTGACGAGGCCGCAGGCGGCGCTCGCCACTTCGGCCGTGAGCGCCGGCCGCACGCGCACGACGGGCGGCATCCCGTCGGGCGAGAGCCCGTCCGGAGCCGTCATGTGCGAGGTCCTCCCGGTTGCGATACGTCTGAGAAACGGCGCGCCATCCCCCTCTTGAATATCCCACGTCTCTTCAAAATCCCAGCCGACAAACGTGTCCGCGTGCCGCATGGCTTCCGCACTTCGTGCCTCGCCGCCGGCAGACTGCGACTGGCCGGAAGCGTCCGTATCCCAATATGAATTGGTCACGCAACCATCGAAAAAAGCCCCCGCCAGTCCGCCGGCATCCTCTTCGCACCGTGCCGCGGCATAACAGTAAGCCACCTCTCCGCCGCTGGCCCCTACCAGACCGCCCGCGGCGTCCCCCGACACGCGTCCCAACGCACAGGACCGGGTCAAGCTGCCGAAATGCGAGCCGACGACACCGCCGGCATCATCGCCCTGCAAGACGCGGGGCGCCGCGAGGCAGCCCGATACGCGTCCGTCATTCCATCCCGCGATCGTGCCCACATAACGATTGCCGATCACCACACCGTTCACCAGTGCCACATCCAGCACGCTCGCCGCCGTGCCGAGGCACCCGAACAGCGCGACACCCTCCTGATGCGGCCGGTTGAGGGTGAGTCCGCAGATCAGGTGGCCGCGACCGTCTAAAAGACCTTCGAAAGGAACCGCATCCTCCCAGAGCCACGTCTGAGTGACGTCATCATACCATTCGCGGAAGGGCTTGCCGATAGGCGCGAAACCCTCGAGGAGGCTCTCGTCGGTGTCGGCATCATTCCACGACGCTGACGCCGACGCATCGATGTCCGCCATCAGTGCATACGCCGCATTCAGGCTCCACCCGTCGACACCGCTGCCGATTTTTTGAAGATCGGCCAATGTCCACACGGCAAACGCTTGCCGGATAGAGGCGGCACGGCTATACGCCACGCCGTTGACATTTTCAACACGGACCCAATACTGGGCATCCGCGCTCAACGGCGGCGTCGTGAAGGTCCGGTTGGTGGCCCCTGCGACGGGCGCCGAACTGTCGCCCGACTCTCCCAGAAACCACTGGTAGCCAAACGGTGTGTCACCCGACACGACCACGCTGAGCGACACGCACTCTTGGTTGGTGATCGCCGCGTCCTGCGGCGGCGTAATGATGTGAGGGCTCCCAGGGTCCCCTTCGAGTCCTCCGGCCCATTCTTGTACATCGCGACCCGCCGCCGAAATCGCCAAGCTTGTGTAAAGACACACCGCCCACGAGAATCCACGCGTCATACGCACCTCCCGTCATGCAGTCCTCACGAAACGGACCTATCCGCCAAACCCGTTCCAGTATGAATGGCGTACGGCACAGTGTCAACCGCGCTGTTTCAGTTTGTTCGGGTGCGGGCTTGACTTACATACGCCGCACGTACGATAATTATCGACGGTGATGGAAATCCTATTTTACGTGTAGGAGTCGTTATGAAGTCAGTCGTATCAGGCTATGTTCCGTTGACGTTCGCCTCGTTTCTTGCCGTGATGACGGCGCTGACGGTGTGCGGCGCCCATATTTTCGATGGCGACGGCTCCGATGAGGCCGGCTTTATTCCGCCGCCGCCCCGCAAGGAGATCCCGCCGCCCCCCGCCAACATGGCAGGCGGCGAAACGTTTATCCCCTATCCACCGCCGCCGGCCACGCCAGCCTCGCGGTCCGAAAAAAAGAATCCGCCCAAGCCTCCGACGATGTTCACCAAGTTAACCTCTCAATACGGCGAGCAGGATTGGAACGCCCGTCCGAACGACTTAAACAACCTGTTAAAGGCGCTCAAAGGCATGGCGGAGGTTGATTACGACTTCGAGGCCAAGTCATTTGCGGAGATCGACGCGGACCCCGACCAGAACCCGATCCTCTACCGCTCGGGGCACTACCACTGGAGCCTGAACGATGAGGAAAAGAAGAAACTGCGCGAGTATCTGCTGCGCGGCGGGACGATCATTTTAAATGCCGGCATGGGTTCGAAGCCCTTCTACGACTCTGCGATCAAGGTGCTCAATGAGGTGTTTCCTGAAGCGCCGGTTAGGCGGCTCAGTCCGGACCATCCGATTTTTCACGCCTACTACAGCCTCGACCGCGTGAACTACCGCCCCGGGGTCCGCTCGCTGTTTAACGGCAACGAGCCGTGGCTTGACGGCGTCACGATCGACTGCCGCACGGTCGCGATTGTCTCTCGCTTCGGCATGGAAGTGGGATGGGACCCGCTCGAGGACGACGCGATCATCGCCTATGAGCCGGAGTCCGCTCAGCAGCTCGGCATGAATATCCTGAGCTACGCCAGCGCGATGCGTAACTGGACGCTGGAGAACATGAAGAAAACCCGTTTTGAGGATGCCAAGCAGGTGTCGGTGGCCGGCTCGATGAACATTGCCCAGGTCATCTACGACGGCGAATGGAAAACCCGTCACGTGGGCCTTTCGGTGCTGCTTTCGCAATACAACGTCAAAACCGGCGTTCCGGTTAAATTTTCGACGAAGGAACTCCGTTTGACGGACCCCAAGCTGTTCGACGCCCCGGTACTCTACCTGACGGGTCATGAATCGTTCACGTTGAAGCCGGATGAGATCACGGCGCTGCGCAACTATCTGACCCATGGCGGCCTGCTGATTGCAGAGGCCTGCTGCGGGCGCAAGGCGTTCGATGTCTCGTTCCGCGAGAATCTGGCTCGCGTGCTTCCCGGCACGTCCTTCAGCGCACTGCGCAGCGGCCACCCGCTCTTCCGGATGCCGAACGACATCTCCAGCATGAAAGTCACGCCGGCGCTGGCCAAGAGTTACAACAACGCCCCGGCGATCGCGCCGCAGGTGCTGACGGTCGAAATCGACGGCAACCCGGCCGTCATCTACAGCCCGATCGGCATGGCTGGGGCCTGGGAACTCTCGCCCAACAAGTATTGCAACAGTTACCTCGAGGACGACGCGCTCAAGCTTGGCGTGAACATCCTGATGTACTCCAGCACGCGCTAATGTCGTCCATGCCTTCATTCGACATGTCATACACCCTGCAGCGGACCGCGGCTCTCTTCGGCGCCGCGGTTTTTGTGGCCTTCTGCGCGCGGGCGGCAACGCAGCAGGAAGAGGCCTTTCTCAAGGCGTGGGGTGCGCATGCCCGCACCCCGAATGACCACAGGGCGGTCATCGAGGCCTGCCAGAGTGTCATGGACAAGAGCTCGACGCTGGGCGAGTTTCTGCCGGCGGTCAAAACGCTGGCCGCCTGGCACCTGCTGGCCGGCGGCAGGCAGGCCGATGCGGTCCGAATCTTCGAAAGCGCGGTGACCGGCGACAAGGCGGCCCGCCCGATCACGCGTTTTGCTGACACCATGGCCCGCCGCTGGCTGACTCGCATCGACCACGCCAAGGTCGAGGTTACGCTCAAAACCTATTACGCCGATAACGTCGAATATCCTTCCAGCCTTGCCCCGCTGTTCAACCTTCCTGCCGGCAAAGCGCCACCCAAAAACGACCGGTTCGGCGACCCGTGGGTGTACAAGATCGCGCCCTTCAGCCGCCTCTCCGGCTTGGCCAACCAGCGCTACTCACTCTTCAGCAAGAGTATGGGCAACAAGCTGACAAAGCTTACGGCATGGCCGCTTGATCGGTACGGCAGCCCAAAAAGCGCCACGATCCTCGGCCGCAAGACCGCGACCCCAATCAGTGTGGAGTTTGAAACGGTCACCGAGGCCGGCACGCAGCGTGGCGTCGCGACCGAGAACGGCCTGCTCAACGGCCTCCGCTTCCTGAAGCTTGATTCCGACGGACGGTTCGCGCTGATGATTGACAGCGAGTGTGACTATTGGGTGGTCGCGACCCCTGCAAGGAGCCGCTGATGAGCAAAGAAGGAATCTCCGCCTACCTCACGCCCGCCCAGATGTCGAAGCTTAATCGCCTCGCCCTCAACTCGCGGTACGTCGTGGAAGGCACGCTCGCCGGACGCCACCGCAGCGCCCAGAAAGGCGCCAGTACCGAATTCGCTGACCATCGCTCCTACATGCCGGGCGACGACCTCAAGCGGATCGACTGGAAAGTCTTGGGGCGCACCGACAAGTATTATATCCGTCGGTATCAGGACGAGACGAATCTGCGCGTCTACCTGCTCGTGGACCGCAGCGGCTCCATGGGGTACACCTCCGCCGAGCATCCGACCAAATTCAATTACGCCTGCACCCTTGCGGCCGCGCTCGGTTACGTGGTCCTCAAATCCCGCGACGCGGTCGGCATGTACATCTACGGCGAGAAAATGGATGCCGCGCTGCCCTGTAAAAACTCGTTCAACGAGCTCAACAACGCGCTGAAAATCCTGCAAGGCTACAAGCCGGCGCAAGGCACGGCAGGTGCGGATGTCATGCACCAGATCGCCGAATCGATCAACCGCCGCGCCATGGTGATCATCATTTCTGACCTGCTTGACGACCAACCCGAGATCATCAAGGCGGTCGCGCACTTCCGTAAAAACCTTCACGACGTCATCGTTTTCCACACGCTTGACCCGGTCGAGTTGAATCTCGATCTCAAGCGCGGTGCCGAATTCGAAGACCTGGAAACCGGCGAACGCATGATCGCCGATCCGCGCGCCATGGCCAAAGAGTACAAAGACTTAATGGGCCAGTTTATCGAGGACTACCGCAAAGCCTGCTCTGAAATGAAAGTGGATTACCGCCTCGTAAAAACCGATGAACCGGTCGACACCTTTGTCCGTGCCTATCTGGAGGAACGCAAGCGCCTCTCGCGCTGACCTCCTGTGACGTTTAATTTCTTTTTTTACACACCATGCTCGTTTTCGCCAATCCAGCTTTTTTGTGGGCCTTGACGGCCGCCGCGATCCCGCTGATGCTGCACATGTTCCAGCGCCGCCGCACTGTCGTCACGCCGTTCCCGACCCTGCGCTTCCTCAAGGCCGCGCAGAAACGCTCGTCCAGCCGAGTGCGCTTCGAGAATTTCCTGCTGTGGCTGCTGCGCACCCTGTTGTTGCTGATGATCGGCTTTGCGTTCGCCTTGCCGGTACTGCGCTCCACGACTGGCGGTTCCTGGCTGAGCCGGACGCGCCGCGATGTGGCGATCGTGATCGACGCCTCTTACAGCATGAATTATGAATTGGACCGCGGCAAGATCTTTGCCATCTGCAAAGATGCCGCCGTCAGTATTGTCAACGGGCTCTTCGCCGGCGACCGCGTGTGCGTCTACGTGGCGGCCGACACGCCGATCCCGGTCATCGAGAAACCGACTACCGAGCATGCGACCGTCGTGCAGGCGATTCAGGCCCTGGCCTGCCAGCATGGCTCCAGCAAACTGGACGAGGCCGTCGCCTTGGCCCTGCACACGCTCGAACAGCAGGACGGACGACGCGAACGCGAGGTTTACATCCTCACCGACGGCCAGGCTTTGGCCTGGCAAGGTTTCCGTGACGCGCCCCCGGAGGCAGCCGCACGCGGCGACGACCGGGCCCGCATCACGCGCGAACAGCGCGACAAGGTCTCCTTCTTCGCGCTGCTGGCAGGCGCGCTGCAGCCTGACAACGCCTGCCCCACCGATGTCAAGGTCTCGCCCGCCCTGATGCTGGCCGGCCAGACCGCGCGCCTGAATGTCCGTGTCGGCCGTACCGGCGCAGCCAAGCACGTCACGGTCGCTGTGGACATTGCCGGACAGGAGCGCGGCCGCCGCAGCATCTCGACAGACGCCGACACCGAGGCCACGGTCGATTTTGTGCTCAGCGGACTTGAGCCGGGCACCCATGTCGCCACCGTGACCACGCCGCAAGACGCGCTGCCGGAGGACGACACCTTTCAATTCCTGATCCGCGTGCGCAAGCAGCTCCCCGTGTTGATCGCCGGCCCCCAAGACGCCACGCGCTACCTCAAGGCCGCGCTGGCCCCCGGCGCCGCAGACGAGAGCGTCAAGCAGGCGGAAGCGGCCGAGATCGCGCAAATCGACCTCCGCGATTATCAGGCGCTGTTCCTCTGCGACGCCTTTCCGCTGGATGGACAAACCGTCCTGCGTGTCGAGGAGTACGCAAAGAACGGCGGCGTGGTCGTGGTGTTTCCCGGCTATCGCGCGGAAGCCGGCGCCTATACCGAATTGAAGATCTTGCCGGCTTTCCCGGCCAGCACCGTCGACATCCCCGTCGAGCTGGCCGCGCGCCCGCTGAAGCGTATTCCGAATCAAGAGGGGCAAGTGGTCACCTTCAGCCTCCCCCTGCCGCCCGGCACGGTGCCAACCGTGGCCCTCAAACGGGTGATGACGCTGGGCGAACTCCAAGAGGGCTCGGCCGTGCTGGTCACTGCCGGCGACGACCAGCCCTTCATGGCCGGCCGTGCCGTCGGCCGCGGCCGGGTCTTCCTCTTTACCGTCGGCGCGAACCGCGACTGGAGCACCTTCCCGCTCACCGCTTTTTTCCTGCCGGTCGTGCACCAGCTCATCCGCCAAGGCGCGGGCGCGTCCGTCCAGCCGCCGCACCTCACTCTGGGCGCGCATCTGCCGGTCAACGAGGCGGTCCCCAATTACCGCGACGACGACGCGATCAGCATGCCGTCCGGCTTGCCTTTAGCGATCAAGGACAACGGCAACCGGACCTTCTTCATCGACACCCTGCCCGAGCCCGGAATCTACACGCGCGCCAAGGCCGGTGCGGCCGAACCGGAACCTGTGCTGGCCGTCAACACCGATCGTTTCGAATCGCGTCTGACCCCTGCCGGATCGGATGAACTGGCCGAATGGACCGGTTTCAAAAAATGGCTGACCGCCAGCGACCCCGAAGAACTGCTGCGCCTGATTGACGAACACCGCAACGGACGCTCCCTTGCCGAAATCTTCCTCTGGCTCGCGCTGCTGTTCGCCCTGCTCGAGTGGTGGATCGCAAACCGAGCGTTGCGCGCTCAAACCGGCGCAACGGAAAAGATGAAGGTCGACCTCGCCGGTAAAGTCGTAACCTCCTGATGACTCACCCCGCTGACACGCCAGACTTTTGATATGCCTACCGCAGAATGGATTTTTGAAAACAGCATCTCGGGCGCCATGATCCTCTTGGCGCTCGTGGCTTCGCTTGCCGTCGTGGCTTATGCCGCGTGGCGTTATCTGCCACGCTCGTCGACCGGCTTCACCTTGGTCGGCTTGCGCCTGCTGTTTCTGCTGGCCTTTTTCTGGGTGCTGCTGCTGCCCGGCAAGAAAAGCGCGCTCACAGAAGTCATCAAGCCACGGTTCATTGTTCTGCTGGATGTTTCCGGCTCTATGAGTCAAAGCGCCGATGTAACTGCCCAGCGCACCCGCTGGGAATCGGCCATGGCGCTGCTGAACGAGGCTGACTGGATCAAAAAGCTGCGGGCCTCTTGCTTGCTTGAGGTCTATCCTTTCCACGCTGACCTCGACTCGCCGGTCGGCCTCGACCAGCTCGGCACACTCAAACCTGAGGGAAAGTCTTCGCACCTCAACCTGAGTCTCAACCGGCTTTTTGAGCGCTTGCGCGGCCAGGAGTTGGCGGGCGTTCTGGTGTTGACAGACGCGATCGACACGCGTGAGAAGAAAGACACGTGGGCCGAACTGACGTGGCCGGCACCCCTCTACGTCGCAGAACTTGAAAAACCCGGCCTGCCCGACGACAAGCCCGACATGCGCGTGGACATGGTCGACACGCCGCGCCGCGCGATCGTCGGCTGGGATACGGCGATGTCGGTCACGGTCGCCGGTCAGGGCGGCAAAGGCGAGCCCTTTCAGGTTCAATTGCTCAAAACCGGGAAAGAGATCGACAAGGTTGCGGTCCAGCTTCCGCCCGAAGGCGGCAGCCGCGACGTGCAATTCAAGCTCTCCCATCCCGAAGTGGGCACCGAAACCTACACCGTACGCATTCCGGTCCTGCCCGGCGAGGTGCAGACCAATGACAACGAAATGGTTGTTGCCGTGGATGTTCTGGATGCCAAAAACCGCGTGCTGTTCCTCGAGGACGTGCCTCGTTTCGAAAGCAAACACTTCGCCCGTTCCCTGTTCGCCAACAAGGATATCACGCCTCTGGCCTTCTTCCAAATGCCCAGCCGCACCGCCCCCGGCACCAAAGAGTGGATCGCGTACGGCGATCGCCAAGGGCTCGTCTTCGACCTCACACCGGAGCAGATCAGCCTCAACAAAATTATCGTTCTCGGCGACTTCGATGCCGAAGCGCTCTCGGCTGAACACTGCCGCACGATTCTAGGCTTTGTCGAAAAAGGCGGCAGCCTGATCCTCCTCGGCGGGCAGAAGCTGTGGGGCGCGTCCGGCATCGCCCAAACCGAGCTCGCCAAGCTGCTGCCGTTCACACGCGCCGGCTCACCGGCGCTGGAGGGCAAATTCAACGTCGCGTGGACCGCAGAGGGACGCGCCCATCCGGCACTGGCCAACAACCCCGACATGCCGTCCGCCTTGCCGCCTGTTCTTTCCGTATTTACCGGCGTCACCCTTTCCGGCGGCGCCTTCGCACTGGCCGAGGCCCAGACCGACAGCGGCACCCACCCGCTCCTGGTCTCACGCATCTATGGCCAAGGCAAGGTGCTGGCCGTGCTGACCGACTCGCTCTGGCGCTGGGTCATGCAGCCCGGCGAAGACAAGCCTTACCCGAAATTCTGGCGCCAGATCGTGCAGTGGATGTCGCCTTCTGAAAGCGACCTCGACAACTATCATCTCGAACTTTTCACCGACGCCGGCACCATTGCCGTGGGTGACCCCGCGATCCTGCAAAGCCGTCTGGTCATCCCGCCCAACGAGACCCGCAAGAACTGGAAGGTGTCGTGTGAGATCACAACGCCCTCCGACCGCGTCATTCCGCTCGCCATGGCCGGCCGTTCGATCCAGGCCTCGGGCGGTGCAGAGCTCCCCGGCTATGTCGCCGAGTTCGTGCCGAACGAACCCGGCAATTACCGCGCCATGGCGACGGTCGAGATCGATGGCAAAAAAATTGTGTCGACCCCGTGCCTTTTCACGGTGCGTGCGACCTCGCAAGAAATGGTGCTGAAGCCCATCAATGACAACGTATTAAAGGCGCTGGCCCGTTCGAGCGGCGGGCGCTACGGCACGCCGGAAGAGATCGACGCCACCCTTCAGGACCTGCGCGTCAACGAGCGGCGTGAACGCAAGCTCGAGTACCGTTCGCTCTGGCAAACCCCTTTCGTGCTGGCTTGCCTGATCGCACTATTGGCGATAGAATGGGTCACACGCAAGTTGAAAAACATGTCGTAAGCGAAAACGCAAGGAGACGCCATGCACGCCACAAAGACACTCTCTTGGACAGCAGCATTGATCTTCGGCCTCTGCGCGGCACACGCCGCGCACGCGCAGCAGAGCAAGCCTGCAGAATTGAACCTCTTCAAAAACGGGCATTTCGATGACCCGGCTGATCCGCTCAACCATTGGCTCTACGTCTTCGACCACAACAAGCACTACCTGAAAAACCACACCTACGTGTCGGTGGTGGAAGACAAAGCGTCCATGCGGCCGCATGTGCTGCGCCTGGACGCCACGGTCCACACGGTGTGCATCAACCAAGGCGTGCAGGTTTACACGGCCCCCATCCGCTTCGACCCCAAGAAGAAATACATGATTTCGCTCTCGGCACGATCGATCGGCACGACAGGCGGGCCGGGGCCCAAGTGCCGCATCTATCCGATCGGCTACCGGTGGCACCCGCGCGCGGTCAAAAGCAACAATCCCTCTTTCGCCGACCTGCGCGAAGCCGTGCGATTCCAAGTTATCTACTTTAACAACGCCGACACCGGCGAGTTTTCCCATGTGCCGAAACAGTGGAAGCGGGTTGAAAGCGTCATCCCGACGTTCGGACGCACAGAGCTGCAGCAGAGCCATTTGGAAAATTGCGAGTGGCTGATGCTCAAGATCCTTGCACTTGACGCCACCGGTGTGGATAAGTGCAACACCGGTTATCTCTACGTCGATGATGTCAAGATCGTGGAGATCGGTCTGGCCGACGAGGTCAAGATCTCGGCCGGCGCGGCCACCAAGGGATTCGACGGCAAGTCATGGACGGGCAGCAAGCCGGGCGCGACAAAACCCTTCGTTCCGATCGGCGGGCCCAAGCCCTCGCGCAAGACGAAGTGACGCGTCTCTGAGCGTAACACGACTGTGCTCCGCATCCATCCTGAATCCGGCTGTTCAACTGCTCTTCTTCGGTCAAACACGCGCTCCACTCGCATATCCCTGCCACCAACCGTTTGCTGGCTCAGCGTCGCCTCTTGGTCCGACCCTCGCGCGGCCAGAGAAACAGGCGTCTCGCCTGCCAAAGAGGCGGCAGCCGGGACGGCCCAAGCCATCCACACGGCAAGTAACAGGTATACGGTCATCATTCGCCGGCCTCCAGCGCGGGAGCCACATCCAAGCGCATCGCCTCTTCGCCGGTGACCCCGACGCCCATGCCGGCCAAGCCGGCGATCATCGCGGCATTGTCGCCGCAGAAACGGGGTTCCGCCATCAGCAGCGTCACGCCGGCATCCGCCGTCACCTCGTGCAGCCGTTCGCGCAGGCGGCGATTGAGCGAGACACCGCCGCCAACCGCCAGAGCACGGTAGCGGGAACCGCGCAAGGCGCGTGCGCAGCGTTCAGCCAGAGCCTCCACAATCGCTTCCTGATACGCGGCCGCAATTTCCGCCACCTCGGCCTCATCACGCGGCGGGTGCTCGCGCAGCCGGTACATCAGGGCGGTCTTGAGTCCGCTGAAGCTCACGCACAGCTCGGCGCGCATGTCGCCGAGCGCCGGATTGCCCGGCCTCGGGCTGCCTTTGGGAAACGCCACGGCATCGCGCCGCGCGGCCTGGCGCGCGACCCGGTCAATCGCCGGTCCGCCGGGATAGCCCAACCCCAGCAGCTTCGCGGCCTTGTCAAACGCCTCGCCCGCCGCATCGTCGAGCGTCTGGCCGATAATGCGGTAGCGGCCCGGCCGGTCGGAATCGATCCAGCAGGTGTGCCCGCCCGAGACCACCAGCCCCAGCAACGGCCCGGTCTCCAACGGCTCTGGCGCCGACGGGGCCAGAAAAACCGAGTGCAGATGCGCCTCGATGTGATTGATTCCAACCAGCGGTTTGCCCAGCCGCAGCGCCAGCCCTTTAGCGGCCGAGAGCCCGACGATCAGCGAACTGGCGAGACCGGGGCCATAGGTCACGGCGACCGCATCGATCTGCCGCCACCATTCAGGCAAAACCGGACCGCCGCCGGCGCCGGACGCAAACGCCTCGCGCATGGCCTCGCCGATCACCCCGCCGATCTTCTCGACATGACTCCGTGACGCGATCTCCGGCACCACGCCGCCATAGGGCTGATGCAGGGGGACCTGGCTGAAGATCACGCTGGAACGCACACGCCGGCCATCCTCGACCACGGCGGCAGCGGACTCATCGCAGGATGTCTCAATCCCCAAAACAAGCATGGCCCGACCTCCCCCTCCCCTCACCCGTTGTTCAGAATGCGCGCGCCCTTCAGCAGCTCTTGGGCGCGCTCCAACTGCATGTCGCGGACGTCGTTAACCATGTTCGTCATGCCGCTGCTCACTGCGCCCGGCATCTCTTCAAACAAGCGCCTCATTTGCGTCTGCCGCCAAGCGCTTTTCGACACCGGCACCTCCACATCCGGCACGATGCCTTTGCCGTGGATCATCGCGCCGTCCGGCGTGAAATAATAGCCCGTCGTCAACCGCACCGCGCACTCAGGGCGTAGCGCCAATTTGATCACATTCTGCACCGATGCCTTGCCATAGGTCGTTTCGCCAACCAACACGGCCCGCTTGTGCGCTTTGAGTGCGCCGGCCACGATTTCAGCCGCGCTCGCGCTGCTGCCATTCACCAGCACCGCGAGCGGAATCTGAGCGAACCGGTTCTTGCACGGCCCCGCTTCAAAGCGCTGCTGCTTCTGCTCGCCGTCGCGCCCGCGCACGCTGACGATTTCCGCGCCGCGCTCCAAGACCTGCTCGGTCACGGCCACAGCCGACTCCAGCAGCCCGCCCGGATTATCGCGCAGATCGAGGATAAGCTCCTTGACCTTGGCTTTTTCCAGCCGGGCCATCGCCTGAGCGAAATCCTCTCCCGCATGCTCGCTGAACTGCGTGATGCGCAGATAGCCAATGCCGTCGCCCAATTCACGCACGCCTTTGACGCTGGCCAGTTTGATGTCATCGCGCACCAGAGCCACATCGACCGTTTCACCATTCGCACGCTCGACCGTCACCTTGACCTCAGAGCCCTTTTCGCCGCGCATGGCCTTGACGGCGTCATCCATCGAGACGCCGGACATCTTTTTGCCATCGACCGCCTTGATTGTATCGCCCGCGTGGATGCCGGCTTTGAACGCCGGCGAGTCTTCAAGCGGCGCGATCACTTTGACGCCGTCCTCCTCCAAGCCGACACTGACGCCGATGCCCCCGAACGAGCCGCGCGTCTCCTCCTCCAGAACGGCCAGCGGCTTCGGCGGCAGGAATGAGGAATTGGGATCCAGCCCGAGCAACATACCATCGATCGCGCCATAAACGATCTCCTGCAGCGGGACCTCTTCCACATAATGTCGCTGCACCAGCAACAGCGCTTCAGTCAGCACCGCGAGATCATCATACGCCGCCACATCAGCATACGCCGGCGGAGTCTCAACCGCCGGCGCATCGCGCCGCGTCGACGCACACCCCAGCGTCACGCCCACCGCAACCATGCCCCCAAACGTTTGCCAGCATCCTCTCATGACGTGTCCCTTCCCCGTGCGGTCAGCTCCTCATCTGCGCGCCGTTCACCAGAATTTCCACCACGGTTTTTTCTCATCTTTGCGCTCATCAGCGCCTTCGCCATACAGGGCGTTGACCCGTTGCGAGGCGGAGATTTCCGGATCTACCAGCGAGTTGCGCTCGATGACCTCAACAGCATCCGGCAGCGACCACAGCATCGTCCTCAGGAAAGCATCCTGTGTCGCCCGGTGAATGACCGTGACCTCGCCTTCCGGCGAAATGTCGAGCTTGGGCGGCGTGGCGCGCATCAGCGTGCCGAGATCGATCGAATCCCAGATCCGTTCGCCGGGATCGTCTTCGATGCGCAAGAAAAGCCGATCTTCCTGATTGCGGTGCCAAAAGACCAGCTTGAACTGACGCTTGAGCTGGTCATGGTTCACAAACATCTGCACGCCTCCGCCGAGCGACATGCCCGGCACCACGTCAAAGCTCTTTTTAACCGACTCATAGCGCATGCCGCGGTGCACAAGGACCACTCGCGCCATGTATTTGCCCTCCTGTTCGAGCGAAAACCACTTGTCGAGCGCGAGGCGGCGCTGCGCCGTCTCACCCGGTTTTAACGTGAACGGCGCGACAACCGGATCCTCGCGGTACGGGGGCAACTCATTGATCGCCCCCCCCTTCGTAATCTCCACCAGCAAGACCGACGTCGACCCCGGAGCGCCAACATCGACCTGGTCACGCGTCGCGTTCAACAGGTCAACCTGAACCACAACCGGTTCGCCGATAACAAACACCGAATACGCCAACGTCAGCTTGACGTCAAACTGCTGCCCGCGAGCAGCCACCGCCAGCAGAACCGCGCTGACGACACATGCCCATCCCGATCCTCGTTTCATGATGCACCCTCCTCTGACCATACCGTACCCTCTGCCCGCGCCTCAAGCCTGACCCTGAGACCGTCATAGCTCACCCGCACCCCGGGCGGCAACGCACCCGCCAGCACATCATGATCCAGATCGTGGCACAGATGGATCAAATACGCGGCCCGAGGAGCAATCTGCGCCAACAACGCAAGACTCTCTTCGACACAGATGTGGGAGGGATGCGGCCGGTAGCGCAGCGCATCCAAAATCATGACGTCCACGCCGACCAGCCGCTTGACCGTCGCCGCCGGCATTTCATGGCAATCCGGCACGTATCCCACACGCAACGCGCCTGCCTCCAGCAGGTAGCCTGTCATCTTGCGCCCATGCCGCACATCCAACGGCGTAAACCGGATATCCCCGACCTGAAACGGCCCCGTGACCTCGATGAAATCCGCCAGCGGCCGATACAAGCCCTGCGACGAAGGACGGTTGCCGATATAATTGAACACGCGCCGCACATCATCCAGCGTCTCGGCATCACCGTACGCCGGAATCACTTTGCCACTCAAGGTGTTGAAGCGGCGGATGTCGTCGAACCCGAAGATATGGTCGGCATGCGCATGCGTGAACACCACGGCGTCCAGCCGCTCGATCCGGAAATCCAGCATCTGCTGACGGAAATCCGGCGGCGTGTCGATGACCAGAGCAACCGTCTCCGTCTTCACATACAGGCTCGTGCGCCGCCGGACATTGCGCGGATTCGCGGACGAACACACCGGACAATGACAGCCAATCATGGGGATGCCGACCGATGTTCCCGTCCCCAGAAAAGTCAATTCCATGGACATTCGGCCCAGTATATCACAACCCTCCGACCACGCCACACTCAAACGCGTGAATCGGATTGATTTCCTCCGCAAAAAAAGTCAAACTTCACGCTCATGGAACAGGCTGTAACCCTCAAGTATTTCAAAACGCGCTTTGCATGGCGCGATGTCGCGGATGCCGCGCGCACCACCATTCGTATGACGGAGGGCGAAAAAGAGCCCAGCAGCGTCTGGAAGCGCCGCATCCTGCTCTCTGAGCATTCACCCATTCGCCAGATGACGTTCAAGTGGAAATGGATCGATCTGCCCTACTGGGTGAGCGTTCATTTCGTACGCCACAAAATCGGCATTGAACACTTTGTCAGCACCCAGCGTACCGACCGCACCGGCGTCGACCGCACGTCCATGCCTCAGTCTGCTCCGGTCGATCACGAGTGCTTTGCCAACGCGCAAGCGGTCATCTTCATTTCTCGCAAGCGCCTTTGCCGCCAGGCTTCATCCGAAACGACATCGGCCTGGGCACTCGTGCTGGAAGAGGTCAAGCGGTGTGAACCCGAACTTTTCAGCGTGTGCGTGCCAGAGTGCGTCTACCGCGGCTTCTGCCCGGAGTTCAAGAGCTGCGGCTACGTCAAAACCGCCGCTTACCAGGAGGCGCTGGCCGCCTATCGCGCCACCGGACTGTAACGCACCCGTTCCAGACGCGCCACAACCAGAAACGCAGACACTGCCACCAGCTCGCCGGGGCTGCCGCATCGTCCCGGCGGAAGCCGGGCTGCATATACTCGCGATCAGAAAGTCCCATACATGAAGCCAAACGATACCACACCTCGCACCGGTCCGCAACGTGTGCACGCCGCAGCCGGCGAACGCCTGCAGAATGTTCTGTCGCACCGCGGCATTGCGTCGCGCCGGCATGCGGCCGAGTGGATTGCCGCCGGCGCAGTCACCGTCAACGGCCAGACCGTCTACGAACCCGGCGCGCGCGTGCAGCCGGAACGGGATGAGATCTGTGTGCGGGGCGAACGGCTGCCCAAGCAGACCGAACGGTCTCGGACCATTCTGCTTTACAAACCGCGCGGCCTGATCTGCTCGGCGGACAGCACGCGTGGCGAAACAGTCTGTGATCTGATGCGCCCGCACTTCAGCGAACGCCTCGTGCCGGTCGGCCGGCTCGACAAAGAGAGCGAAGGGCTGCTCCTGATGTCGAACGACGGCGAATTGACCCACTGCATGACGCACCCGCGCTTCGGCCACACCAAAACCTACCTCGCGCGTGTTGCGGGCCGCATGGAGGAGAGCAAGATCGAGACCTTGCGCTCGCGTCTCGACATCGACGGCTACGTCATACAACCGGTGCAGGTCGAGGTGCTGAAAGTGGGACACGACAACACACACCGGCTCGCCTTCACGCTCGCGGAGGGGCGCAACCGCCAGATCCGCAAAATGTGCTCACTGGCACATTTTGTCGTGCTCAGCCTCACGCGCGTGCGCATCGCCTTTCTCAAGATCGGCAACATGCAGCCCGGCGAGTGGCGCGAACTCAGCGACAGCGAAGTCCGCTCCCTGAAGCGGCCGTTGTCAGACACCGCCGCCCCACGCCATGCATGAACGGCGGTGCCCCGCGCGGAGAGGCGTCGGGCCTCCGGCATGCCGTTACGCCGAGACCTCGGGTTTACCGGGCACGGCGGCCTTGAACTCCGGCACCATCGGCACATCGCCCTTCTCGAAATCGGCCGCCGTCACCGGATGGTTCATCGCATAGAACGGCGACTCTTTATTCTCAAGCAGGTCGCTCATGCGCACCATCTGTCCGGTGTAAGCGGCCAACGTCCCGAGAATGCCGGTCGCTGTCGCCATCGCCACCTGCTCACCCTCGTGCAGCAGATTGCCGCTCAGCAGCCCCGACAAGAAATCGGCATGTTCCATGACGTACATGTTGTTGTCGCGCCCTTCGACGGCCTTCTCGTCAAACGGGAACGGCACGCTGGCACCGTCCGGCTTCATGATCTTGCTTCCCAGCACGTCGATCTGCCCGTTTGTGCCGGTCAGCATCGCGCAGCAACGGTCGAAACAGCCATTGATCTGGCGCGCCACCGCGTGGATATGCAGGCCGTTGCCGTAGTCGTAATCGATACCGAAGCAGTCGTAGGTGTTACCGGTCGAGCGCTGATGACGCGCGCCGATGCCCATCGCCTGTTTGGGCAAACGCCCGATGAACCAGTTGGCCAGATCGATCTCATGCACCGCCTGTTCGGTCAGGTGATCGGCGGACATCTCTCGGAAATGATACCAGTTATTGGCCATGTACGCGGCGTTCGAGTCTTCTGGCCTGCGCTTGCGCAAGTAGTTTGCCGGGCTCATCGAGCCATGGCAACGATAGACCACGCCGCCCCGAATCTCGCCGATGATGCCGTCGCGCACCGGGCCGATCATGCGCAGGGCGCGACTGTTGTGGCGGTGGCAGGTCCCGGACAGGATTGAGAGTTTGGCCGTCTTGGCGGCCTCGACCACCTGCAAGAAGTGGCGCAAGCCTGCGGGATCTGTGGCGATCGGTTTCTCCGCGAAGATGTGTTTGCCCGCCTTGACACAGGCTTCGGCATGCCGCGCGCGGAAGATCGGCGGCGCGCACAACAGGACAATCTCGGCATCCGATTCCATGAGCTTCAGATAGCCGTCCGCACCGCCGAACGCAAATTTCTCGTCACAGCCGTTAGCCCGGCACGCGGCCGCCGCCTTTTCTTTAAAGAAGTCAGCCGCGCCGACCATCACGGCCTTGTGGCCCAGCCGCGTTGCGGCAGCCGTGATCTCGCGCGCGGCGCCGGAACCGCGTCCGCCGCAACCGACCAACGCATACTTGAACACGCGCTGCCCCTGCCCCAGCGTGATGGAGGGGGCGGCCGCCAGCACCGCACCGAACGCGGTTGTCCGTTTGATAAACGCACGACGATTCTGCATCTGTCTTTCTCCTGTTAGCTCGATCCTCTGTTCAGCCCATCGCGGCTAGGCGCCGCGCCCCGCGAAAAAACGATCCATCAGCGCACTGTGTTCGGCATCCGTATATCCGCCGCTTTCGATCGTCACCCAGCCACTGTATCCGACCTCATCGATCACCTTGCGCACAGACACCCAGTCCACATCGCCTTTGCCGATCGGCACGAAATCGCCGTCATTTTTCTTCGTTCGGTCGATCTTGAAATCTTTAATGTGGAGTTTGACAATCAGCGGCCCCATTGTCCGCAACCACGTTTCTGTCGGCGCATACCGCACATGGTTGCCGAGATCCAGATAGGCGCGAACCCGATCATGCTTGAACATCCGCACAAACGCTGCGGCAAAATCCGGCATCACCCACAGACTGTTCCACACGTTCTCAAGCCCGATCGTGACGCGGTTCTCAATCGCGACCGGAATCAGCTCTTCAACGGCCGCGCTCGCCAGCTCTGTCGAGCGATTATGCGCGGCGATATACTCGGCGAAGGGCGCATTGTCGCCGGCCACGACCGATTCGATCCGGCATGTCGCCGGATCATATGCGATCTTGAATTGCGTCGGCTTCGGTATCGTTCCACCCATACGGAGGCAGGGCACAAGCAACATGGCATCCGCGCCATACGCGGCCGTCACACGGATCAAGCGTTTGACATCCTCGATCGACCTGCGGCGTGCCTCTGCGTCCGCATTGCCGAGGTCGGCCCAGCCGCCCATAAAGGAGTGGATTTTCACCCCGTGCTTCTCCGCCACGGCCCGCCCGGCCAACGCCTGCTCAAGCGTGACCTCTTTTTGGGTCAACTCCACGCCCGGAAATCCCGCCTTGGCGATCCGCTCGCAGGTCGCGTCATCGGCGACGCCGGCGATCAACGCCTTTTGCAGACGGGTTTTGAAGGCCACGCCTTCCGCAGTCCGCCCGACCCCCGGCACGCCAGCCGCCAGCCCTGCCCCTGCCGTCATCCTCACGAAGTCACGCCTGGTCATTAAATCCCCCTTCATTCGTTGCTCTCGTGCAACGCCCCTGATCTCAAACCCGATACCCAAACTAATGACGACGAGTTTAAGGATTTACTGGGGTAATGTCAACGCAGGGCTCAGGCCGTTTCACGTCTGCGCGGGAATCGCACCGCGCCTGAACGCTTCCCACGCCGTCTCGAACCAGAACTCAGCGGCGGGGAGCGGCCGACACGGCTGCCAGCGGTGCCGAAAGCCGTGCCCCTTGCTGCACCGCGTTTCCAGCACCTGTGCGCGAAAGGCCGGATCTTCCGGCACCTTCGCGCCCTGCTCATCCATCACCAGCGACGAACCGCGACTGCCCACGCCTGACCGGACACTGTAGGCCAGCGCCGAGAGATAACCCGCATGCGCCGTGCAGAGCTGGCGGTTCTCAAAAGCCTTGATCAGCTCCAGCGGTCCCGCCGCGCGGCACCCTTCGCGTTCAAGCCGCCGCACCTGGGCCTGAGCCTCCGCGACAGCCCGCTCCAGTCCAGCGGCGTGGCGCAGATGTGCGCCGTGCCGGCTCATACGCTGCTGAAACTCGTGTCGGCACGCTCGCCACGACCACCCCGAGCACCGGCACCGTGCAGCATATTCGCGCTCCGCTTCGAGCGCGTTCGCCAATGACGCCGCGAAGGCACCGTCCGCAAGCGTTGCGCCGGCATAGCGCGCGGCAATAAACTCTGCGGCCCGCATTCCTCCGACCTGTCCCGCATTGAGCGCCGCGCCGCCGGGACGCCCCACGCCGTGCGAACCGTTGACTTCTCCCACCGGAAAAAGATGCGCCAGATTGACCGATTGCCACCAGAGCGAGGCGGCCAACCCGCCGTTGTTGTGCTGTGCGCAGAGCGCGATCTCCAATGGTTGCCCGGCCAAGTCCACGCCCCGTTCGCGATAGAAGGCGACCGCGCCGGGATTCAGCTTCAGCAGGCGGGCGAATGGCGTGCGCCCCGTCGCTCCGGAGCGGGCCAAATAGCTGCGCGCCTCCTCGGACAGCGCGTCAAAAAGAAAACCGGCGGGATTGCGGCGGTAGTCGAGAAACACGCGGCGCCCCTTGACCTCGCGTTCGTCATAGACCATCCGGTCGATCCACGAAGACCCGGCTTCCGCCCTGCGCGCGTCGAAAGGCCACTGATAGCCTTTCAGGAACAACAGGCTGTAAGCCTGCGCCGGATCGTCACATGCAGCCAGCAAAAACTCGCGCTCATCGGAACGGCCGTCAGCGGCCGTCGATATCAGGCGCGGCACCCCCTGCATGTAGCTCCCTGACACGTTCCAGCGCGGACGGATCGAAGCCAGCCCGTATTGGGAATCCGGCAGGTTACGCCCTGCCGCGCCCGCGCGAAACGCCAGTCCGATGCCCCCGAGCTGGCAGGCGGGATAGGCGCTGGCCGCATACAGCCCGCCGAAACCGCCGACCGCGAACACCACGTTTTCGGCCCGGTAGGCCTGCCAGCCGCCGGAAGCCTCAAGAGCCAGCGCCCCGCAGACGCGCCGGCGCGTGCCTGAGCCGCTCACCAGCAGCGACGTGACCGACCGCCGCTCATGGATCGGCACGCCCAGTCGCCGAACTTCGCGAAGCAGCGCCACGCACATGTCCCTGGATGTATAAGGCCCGGTCGACGTGGCGCGCCGCGCCGGATCATGGTCGGTCTTGTACCCGGGAAACTGGCCATAGTCATCGTGCGGGAACGGCACGCCAAGCGACACCAGATGCGCGAAGGCCTGAACCGAGCCGGCCGCTTCGGCCACGGCCAGATCGCCGTGCATGCCGCCCGCCGCCGACAAGGCTGCGGCCATGGCGAAAACCGAATCCGGCTCGGCGCCGCATAGTCCGAGCTTATAGTAGGTCTGCTTGTCACTGCCGGTATTGATCGACGTGCCTTTTCGCAGCCCCTCTGTGACGATCAGCGTGTCGATCCCGCGCCGCCGGAGCTGCACGGCGGCGTGAAGCCCCGCAGCCCCCGAACCGATCACCAGCGTATGGCAATACGTCTGTTTCATGAGAGTCCGCTCACAGCCGCTGCACAGAGAGTCCCCCATCCACAAACACGATCTGGCCGGACGAATAGGGAAACTCCCCGCGCGCCAACACCGCAACGGCGCGCCCTACATCCTCAGGTTCGCCCCAGCGTTTCTGGATCAACAGGTCGCTGTCTGCGATGAGCGCGTCGTATTTGGCCTGGACCGGCCCCGTCATATCACTGCGGATGATTCCGGGGCGCACCTCGTACACGGGCAAGCCATGCTGGCCCAGGCGGCTCGCGAACAACCGCGTCATCATGGCCACCCCGGCTTTGGCCACACAGTACTCGCCGCGCGAAACCGACGCCACCTCCGCCGACACGGAACCGATGTTCACGATGCACCCGCCGAATGCGGCATCCGCACGGCGCTGCTCGACCATCCAGCGCGCGGCCGCCTGCGTCAAGAAATACGGCCCTTGCAGGTTGATCCGCATGACGCGCTCGAAACTCTCTTCGGTCGCCTCAAGCAGGTCCGCGCGCACCCGCGGCGCGACACCGGCGTTGTTGACCAGCACATGGAGTGCGCCGAACCGGGCGCGCACCGCAGCGAGCAGCCGCGACCGGTCGGCACCCTGCGCGACATCGGCCTGAATGTAGAGGATCTCGCCGCCGTGCCGCTGCAACGCCTCAAGCTGAGGTGCGGCCGCTTCAGCAGGCCGCGTCCCACACACGGCCAGCGCAAAGCCCTCGCGCGCCAACGCCTCGGAGATGCCCAGGCCGATGCCGCGCGCGCCACCGGTCACGAGTGCCACACGTCCCATGCGCAATCCTCCCCTCAAAGGTGCAGATGCGAGAGGTCGACGGGCGACACATGCCAAATGTCGCGCGCATACTCACGGATCGTGCGGTCCGACGAAAACCGTCCCGCGCGCGCCACATTCACCAGCGCTTTGCGGTCCCACTGCAACGGCTCGCGGTAGAGGGCCTCCACCCGGTCCTGCGTGTCCATGTAGTCACGCAAATCGGCCAGCAGCAGATAGTGGTCGTTAAAGTCCAGCAGCGAGCGCACGATCGGATCCAGCAGGCCCGGCGCGAGCAGGCAGAACACATTGCGCCGGATCATGTCGACCGCCTGGCGGATCTCGGGGTCCGTGTGGTAGATCTGGCGCGCCGAATAGGTCGGGCGCAGGGCTTTGACCTCCTCCGTGCGCAGCCCGAAGAGGAAGATGTTCTCGTCACCCACCTCCTCATGGATTTCGACATTGGCACCGTCCAGCGTACCGAGCGTCAGCGCGCCGTTCAACATCATCTTCATGTTTCCGGTGCCCGAGGCCTCGGTGCCGGCCAGTGAAATCTGCTCGCTGACGTTCGCGGCCGGAATGATCCTTTCGGCCAGGGAGACGCGGTAGTCGGGCAGAAAGACCACACTCAGCTTTTCTTTCATGCGGGGGTTGCCGTTGACCACTTCCGCGATGCCGTGAATCAACCGGATGATCAATTTCGCCATCGTGTACCCGGGCGCGGCCTTAGCCGCGAAAATAAAGGTGCGCGGCAACGGGTCGTACGACGCGTCAGCCACGAGACGGTTATAGATCACGATGATGTAGAGCGCCAGCAGCAACTGACGCTTGTACTCATGCAGGCGCTTGACCTGCACATCGAAGATCGACTCCGGCGAAACCACGACCCCGATCGAGGACCGGATGTGATCAGCCAAGCGCACTTTGTTCGCCTGCTTAACCTCGCGGAAGCGCGTGAGAAACGCCGTGTCATCCACGAACGCCTCCAACTTCCGCAGGTTGTCCAATTCGGTGACCCACTCCGGGCCAATCGCCTCCGTAATCAGCTCCGCAAGCTGAGGATTGGCCTTCAACAGCCAGCGGCGCGGCGTGATCCCATTCGTCTTGTTCGAGAAGTGGGTGGGATACATCTCGTAGAAATCCTTGAACAGCGACTCCTTCAAGATCGTGGTGTGAAGCTTCGCGACGCCGTTGACCGCGCAGGTGCCGATGATCGCGAGATTCGCCATGCGGACCGACCGCTCGCCGTGCTCGTCGATCACGCTCATGCGCGAGAGGCGCGCCTCATCCCCCGGCCACATCGCCGCCACCTGGCGCAGGAAACGGCCGTTGATCTCGTAGATGATCTGCATGTGGCGCGGCAGCAGCCGATCCATCATCGACACACTCCAGCGCTCCAGCGCCTCAGGCAGAATGGTGTGATTCGTATACCCCGTACACGCCCGCGTGATGGACCAAGCGGTCTCCCAATCGACCCCCTCGCGGTCCACCAGGAGCCGCATCAGTTCCGGGATGACCAACGCCGGATGCGTTTCGTTGAGCTGGATGAACGCCTTCGAGGGCAGTGCCGTCCAGTCGTTGTTGCGCTGGCGGAAACGCCTCAGGATATCCTGCAGCGAGCAGGAGACAAAGAAATACTGCTGACGCAGGCGCAGTTCTTTGCCCGCAAGCACATTGTCGTTCGGATAGAGGACTTTGGTCAGGTTCTCGGCGAGAACCTTGTTTTCCACCGCGTCGACATACGAACCCTTGTTGAAATCATCGAGGTGGAACTCGTCATCGGCTTTGGCAGACCAGAGCCGCAGGATATTCACCGCCTGGCTGTAGCCCACGATCGGCAGATCATACGGCATCCCCAGCACCTTGTCGGTCTCCACCCAACGCCATTCGACACGCCCATTGGTGATGCACTCGACACGCCCGCCGAAATGGACAATCTGAGTATGCTCAGGCCGGGCAACTTCCCACGGCGTACCGTCTTTCAGCCAGTGATCAGGCTCCTCAACCTGCTGGCCGTCGACGATGCGCTGCTTGAAAATTCCATAATCGTAACGCAGCCCGTAACCCATCGCCGCCAGATTCAGCGTGGAAAGCGAGTCGAGAAAACACGCGGCCAGCCGTCCCAGACCGCCATTTCCCAGCCCGGCGTCTACCTCGTAATCGCGCAGGGAGTTCCAGTCGATCCCCTCCGCCTCCAACGCTTTGCGGCACAATTCATCCATCCTCATGTTGATGACATTGTTGCCGAGCAGCCGTCCGATCAAAAATTCGAGCGAGAGGTAATAGACATACTTCGCATTCGTGGCGTGATAGGTTGACCGGGTTTCAATCCACCGTTCAATCAGGCGGTCCCGCACGCAGAACGCAAACGCGGTGTACAGGTCACGCGGCGTTGCCATTTCCATCGTGCGAGCCTGCGTGTAACGCAAATGCCAGGCGAAATCCGCCTTCAGCCCCTCGACACTCATCTCCACACGGCAATCGCGACTCCGCTTCCGCGTATTTTTCGATTCCATACCAACTCCTTAAGTATTCCCAAAACAGCTCGTGATGATACAAAAAAAAAGGCCGAGCGTCACGCAGGAACCTCGATATGCGAGGCACGCGCGTGTGTTTGGGCCGCAGTCATGCGCCAACGGCCTGTACGACCGGCAAGGCCCCGCCCGCGGAGCGGGAACAAACGATGCAGGTAACTTTGAACGCCGAACATCGAACGCCGAACGTTGAAGTTACCGACGAGGCCTCACACTCACGGAGCGTCCACCACATCCAGACGGCCGCTGCCCGACGCGGAGACCCAGAGAACGCGCGCCTCCGCCAGATAGCAGAAATCGACCGGCTGGCCGTTCCACAGCACACGTTGCGGCGGACGTCCCACGCGCGTCATCAGCACGCGGTAGTCCGATTCAGGCCAGGCGGTGACCGTCAACGCCGTCGTTCCGTCGCGCACGTCGACGGGCCGAACCTCGCCGGGCACATGCACCAGCGATCCCGCTGAGAGACGGGTCGCAGAATAGAAAGGCACTTTCCCGTACGCCTCCGCCAGATGGGCCTGCAGGGTTCCGGGATTGATGGCAGGACCGTCGCTTCGCTGCGGCTGCAGCAAGAAATAATCAGGCAGCAGCCCGCAGCGCCGCTCCGCATCATCCAACGGAAAACACATCTGCAGCCCGGCGACCGTCATGCCGCGCGCCAGCGTGCGCCACAGTTCAGGCTGCACGCGGTCCACGCGCGCGAGGTCCTCAAGCGCTGAGCGGTAAACCAAGCCGCACCATTGGACGGGCTGCCCGATCCAGTTAGGCGCCTTCCAGTTGGTCGCGCCGATCACGCCGATCGTGGCGTACAGGCCGACAGGACCTTCGGTCGGCGGCGCCAAATAAAGCATGCTGACACCGGTCCACGCCCAATAGCGCGCCTGCTCAAGGTAAGCGTCCCTGCCGCTCAGCAGATAACCCAGCACATAGGCGTGCACCAGCCTGCCCGACGCGACAATGTCCGGCGTGTGCAACGGCATCTCCCACGGCTGCGCGCCGCGCGGCACCTGGCCGGCATAGTTCGCGGTCATCTTGTCCAGCACAGCAAGCGCCGCTGCAATCGCCGCCTCATCGCCGCTCAGCGACGCTTGCACCAGCATCTCTTCTGCCGTCATGACCGTGAATCCGTTACAGTGGTCGCTGCCCAACGTCGAGCCGTAGTCCGGCTTGCCTGGCTGCGGCACGTAGCGCATCCGTCCTTCCGGCATCGACGCCGCCATGCGCGCGGCACGCGGGCCTGCCTGCCGGACCAGACCCTCGAGATGACCGTAGAGCAAGGCGCCGACCGGCCGCTTGACATGCGAGATGCCGCCCACGCCATAACACCCGGGCGGGAGTTTGGCGATCACCTCGCGCGCCGTATCCGCCAGGCGTGTCTTGAGCGCACGATCCGTCGTCTGCGCCGCCAGCCAGAGCAGATAGGCGGGCACATCCTCGGCATGCGGCGCCGGCGGAAAATGGTCACCCCAGACCGCATGACGCCACGTGAGCCCCTGGCGCGCGGCGGAATCCAGCCAGCCGGAGGCGAGCAGCCTGACCGCGGCATCGAACCCGCCCTCGAAAACAGGCACCGGCGGCAGGCCGCCGCGCGCGACATACGCGCCGACCGCCTCGGTCACCGCCGCGCCATCTCCGCCGCTCACGGTGATGGCATAGCCATACGTGTACCCAGCCTCCAGCTTCACGCCGCGGTACACCGCGAATTCACTCTCAAACCGCGCCTCGCCGGCGGCCGGCGACCAGACGCCCATGAGATGACCGCCCGAGTGGAACACGCGGTCAGGCGAATCAAAGAGCGGGCTGGCCGCTACCCCGCCAGTCTGCCAAGACAGGGAGAACCACCTCCCGTCTGCCGTCAGCGCCATCATCGGATAACAGACCTTGTACGGTGCCACCAGCCGCCGGTTCGCCGCCTCGCCCATGATCTCTTTTTCATTGCTGGAGGGTTCGTTCTCGAGATATTCCACACCCGGCAGCAACGCCTGGTTCTTGCCTGCACCAAAGCTGCCGCACCCGGCAAACAGCGTGACCCAGGGCAGATGCACCGCCTCACGCGGCTGATCGACCGCGAGCGAGCCATCGATGCGGACACCGTCGCGGCACGGCGAGAACCGCCGCGTCAGGCGCCATTCCGCGCCGCCGGCATCCCGCACGCGCGCGCTGACCGTGAACCCGTCCGCGTGACGCTCGACAGCCACGGCGGCCGCCGCAAGATTGACCGGAACCACCTGCTTGCCGGCGACATACGCCAGCGTCTCGGCAGGATTGGATTCGGCGAAGGCGCGTCCCTTGACGCTACAAACAAACGCATTCCAGCGCGCGGGATCATGCGCCACGTCCACGGCGCCTCCTTCCGTGCGCAGCGGCGCGGCAGGCAACGCCACCCGGACCGGCCGCTCGCAGGCGAGCGTCGCGAGCGGCACCAGCGGACGCGCCCGCAGCGCATGCAGACAGACACGGCCCTCGCTGCCCGGCGGATCCAGCCGGAAGCGCATCCGCTGTCCGAGCAACGGAACCACGCCGCCGTATCCCCCGCCCGCCGTATCCGAACGGCTCAGCCATGCCGACTGCTCAGCCGTGAAGGGCTTCCCCTCCGCTGCGAAAAAAACCTGCACGTCGCCCGACCGGCCGCACGCCGCATCCAGTTCCAGCGCCATCCGCTGCGCGCCATCCGCGCTCGGCACCGCGACCGACGGGCCTTCCAGCCAGGGATCTTCCTCACCCGTCAGCGCCACGCAAAAGCCCTGCCCCTCCGAGGCAGGGCGCGTACGAGGGTTCCCCTTCCAGCCATGGCCGGGCTTCGCAAAATCAACCAGCGTAACGGATTCAGACGACCACCCCAGCCCTGTGGCCAAGACGACCAGCCCCGCGCAGCAGAACACACGTGACAGTTTCATTGTCCCAGTGTGCCGCTTCCCGGTGTGCCTGTCAAGCGCCCGAGCGCCTCAGCCGACGTCCACGATGCCGAGCGGCGCGGCACGCTTCCAGCCGCCGCGCGTGAAGTCCGGCACATCGACTGACGCGCCGCGCTTCAGGACCGAACGCTCCGACAGCTCCACGACGCTGCTCCAGAGCGCAGTGTCGTAGACGCTGATGTCAAGCGGCAGCCCTTTGTTCAAACAGTGGCAGAGACGCAGCAACAACAGATAGTCCATGCCGCCGTGGCCCCCGGATTTACGCGCGGCCTCGCCTTTCTTGTCCCACAGCGGGTGCACGTATTTGGCCTTGAGCGCGGCCAGTTCGGCGTCGCTCATCCAGCCGTGCGCCTTGTCGCCCAGCGCCACGCGCAGCGGATAATCCGCCAGCGTGCCCTTGGTGCCGGTGATCGTGTTGATTCGGCTATAAGGACGCGGGTTGGTGGTGTTGTGCTGCACCATGATCGTGCGGCCGCGGCGGGTCCGTATCAGCGTGGTGTTCATGTCGCCCAGCCGATAGGTCTCTTTCGCTTCGGCACTCTCTTTGCCGAACTTATCGACCGCGAACTGCGACAGCCCGCGCTGATCTGAACTGACCGAGGTCAGAAAGTCAAAGGTGTCACCGCGGTTGATATCCATGTACTGACAGATCGGCCCCATGCCATGCATCGGGTAGGGATTGCCGGTGTGCTGCTTGCTGAAGTTCAGCCGCCACATACCCTGGTAGCCGTTCTTGTTGAATTTGTAGGAGGCCAGATCGTGCAGATAGGCGCCCTCGCCATGGATCAGGTCGCCGAGCACGCCCATGCGGCAGAGCATGAACGCGAACATCTCGCTCTCGCCGTAGCAGCAGTTTTCCAGCATCATGCAGTGGCGGCGCGTCTTTTCGGCGGTCTCAACCAGGTCCCAGCACTCGTCCACCGTTACGGCAGCCGGCACCTCAATGGCCACGTGCTTGCCGCAGCGCATGGCGTACAGCGCCATGGGCGCGTGCAACAGCCACGGCGTGGTGACGTGCACCAGATCCACCTGGTCCGATTCGCACAGCTTCTTCCAGGCCTCTTCCGATCCGCCATAGACAGCGGCGTCGGGCTTACCCTTCTCCTTCAGCCACTTCTGCTGGTTCTCGGCACGCTCTTTGTAGAGATCGCAGAGGGCGGTCACCTGTGTGCCGGGCAGCCCCGCGTAGATGTGAACCGCCCCCGGCCCGCGAGCGCCCAAGCCGATGACGCCCACCCGCACTGTTTCCATGGGGGGGCACACCAAACCGGTCACCGCCATCGATGCCTCGCCGCGCCCCAAGGTGCGGCAACCGGCCGTTTTTCCTGCCGCGGCCAAGGCCGCCCCCATCCACGCCGCCTGCTTGATAAAGCCTCTGCGTCCCAATTTTTCCGACATATGAACCTCCCATTGCGTTTCTTATCACAACTCCTTTGTTACTGTACCATCCGTGTTTCTCAAGCGTCAACGCGGAATGAAAATTCTGTCGGGATGGAAATTCATTGTGTTGATCGGGCTTTGGTTGTATATTCTGACTGTCAGTCGGCAGCCTTCTAATTTGGGCCTTACCTTGAACCTAGTTGAGGGTTACGCGCTGAGCGTTAAAAGTCGCACGTTGAAGGCTGCCCCCTTAAGCTTTCCCGACGCTGCCGTGAGGAACGCTTGTTTTCCATGCATTTCTTCGCCGCGTCTAAACACGATAAGGAGGCAAACATGACGACCGCTTTTCTGGAATCGCCGCTTTTTCGGCAAACCCTTTCATGGGCTATCTTTGTCATCGTTTTATGCGTGATCTTTTTCGCTCACCGCGTGCTCTTTCGTTTTCTCCGCCAACGCGCCGCCGCCTTGCCTGGTTTGCTTGATGCCACGATGGTCGACACGCTCAGAGCGCCTTCACTGATGATCTTCCTGTGGGCGGCCGCGACCGTTTTCGGACACGTCCAACTCGCGGGCCACTCTTTCGCCGCGACTTTCGCCAAAATCAACGCGCTGTTTATGATCGGCATCTCGGCCTGGTTCGCCATTCAGATTGTCCACGCCGTGGCGCTCTATTTTAAGAAAACCATCGACATTAACGTCTCGGACAACCTGCGTGCGCGCCGCAGCATAACCCAGTTGATGGTGTTCCAGGCCATCGCCGATTCACTGGTCGTGATCGTGGCGCTCGTGTTGAGCCTGCTGACCTTTGACACAGCGAAAGCCATCGGAATCAGCATCCTGACCTCTGCGGGCGTCATCGGCATTGTGGTCGGCTTTGCCGCCCAGAAGAGTATCGGCTTGGTGCTGGCCGGCCTGCAGATCGCTCTGACCCAACCGATCCGCATCGACGATGTCGTGGTGGTGGAAGGCGAATGGGGCCGTATCGAAGAGATCACGCTGACTTACGTGGTGATGAAGATCTGGGATGAGCGCCGTCTGATCCTGCCGGTCACCTATTTTCTGGAAACCCCGTTCCAGAACTGGACACGCACCAACGCCGATATCTTGGGCACCGTGTTCCTGTTCCTGAGCCATGACGCCCCGATCGGTACGATGCGCGAAGAGCTCCAGCGCCTGGTCAAAGACAACCCGAACTGGGATCAGCGGGTTGCCAACATCCAGATCACCGATGCCGGAGAGCACCACATCCTGGCGCGCATATTGGTCAGCAGCGCCGACTCTTCAAAAAACTGGGGGCTGCGCGTCTTCGTGCGCGAGCAGATGATCGCTTATCTCAACAAGCACGCGCCCGGTGCCTTTGTCCGTGCACATATCGCCATCGACAACGGCGATATGTGACTCGAATCAT
>Ga0265294_10000868_pt1 | contig 40815 bp, 33 predicted proteins | sample MunlanPumphouse3_FD_192504 | JGI IMG/M metagenome (GOLD analysis project Ga0265294, IMG submission 192504) | Groundwater microbial communities from a municipal landfill in Southern Ontario, Canada - Pumphouse #3 | ecosystem: Environmental > Aquatic > Deep subsurface > Groundwater | place... | reverse complement strand
GTCCGATCGCGGAGAGCCCCGTCGAGCCCGTCCCGGATCCCGCTCCCCCGGGTCAGCCGGTAGGCGTAGCGCGTCCCGGGCAGGAGCCGGACGTCGCTGTAGTGGAACTCGTGACCCCGGAACGCCGCCTGACCCGTGGGGCTCATCGCAGCGCTCGTCCCCACAACGTAGCCGAGCATCCGCCGCGCCGGCATCCGCGCCTCGCCGGCAAAGACCCCGGCGAGGTCGTAGGCCCGCCCCTCATCCACGCCCGCAAACCCGGGGGCAAGCACCATCCTGTCGGTGAGATAGATGAGTCCCCCGCACTCGGCGTAGACCGGGGTGCCGTTCCGCGAGACCTCCCTGAGCCCCTCCCGCATCGCGACATTCGCCTCAAGTTCAGCGCCGAAGAGTTCAGGGTAGCCGCCCCCCAGGATGTAGCCGTCAGCCTCCGGCAGCCGGTCACGGAGCGGGGAGAACGGGACCACCTCGGCCCCAAGCGATGCGAGCACGTCAAAGAGGTCCGCGTAGTAGAAGTTGAACGCCTCGTCCATCGCGACCCCGACCCTGACATCAGGCGCCTCCGGCACCGCGTAGAGGGGGCTCTCCTCCGCCGGCAACACAAACTCACCGGCGATCCCGAGCAGGGCGTCCAGGTCGACGTGCTCCCCGATCATCCGCTTGATGATATCGATGCGCTCTAAAAATCCCTCGCCTTCTGCCCCCTCCCGGTAGGGCACAAGACCGAGATGCCGCGCCGCAAGCTCCATCTCCTCCATCCGGGGGATGGCGCCGATGACCGGGACCCCGCAGTAGTGCTCGACCGCCCGGATCGTCTTCTCCCGGTGACGCGACCCCGAGATCTTGTTGAGGATAACCCCCCTGATCGCGACATCGGGGTCGAACGCCTGAAAACCCTTCACGATCGCGGCCGCGCTCCTGGTGATGCTCCGGGCGTCGATCACGAGGACCACGGGGAGGTCGAGTCGTTTGGCTATCGCGGCCGTGCTCCCGAGGTCGGTGAGCGCCTCCGCGCCCTCAAAGAGCCCCCGAACCCCCTCCACGATGGCGATATCAGCCCCCCGGCACCCGTGCGAGAAGATGGCCCTGACCTCGTCCGGGCTCATCACGTAGTCGTCCAGGTTCCGGCAGGGCCGGCCCGTCACCCCTGTCAGGTAGGAGGGGTCGATGTAGTCCATTCCCACCTTGAAGGTCTGGACGGCCCGCGTGGTCGCGAGGAGAGCAGAGAGCGCAAGCGTGATACTCGTCTTCCCGCTCCCGGACCGGTCGCCGGCGATCAGCAGCCCCTTCATCGCATGCTCCGCAGGACCGCCCCGAACTCGCTCTCGACGATCTCACGGACGCCCAGGGTCTTTGGGTGCAGGTCGATCTCGACCATGACGTGGCGGTGCCCCATCTCCCGGAGGGGTTCCACCTGCCGGGGGCCGTTTGTGACCGAGAAGCACTCGATTCCTTTCATGTACTCAGGCGGGACGGCGTGCGGCACCCCGACGATGAGGGCAAAGTCGGGCGCAAGTTCCCGGATCCGCTCCCCGACCGCGGTGCCGTTGGCGCCGTACTCGTCCAGCGCCCCGATGAGTTCTGGGTCGACCCCGCGCTCCCGCATCCCGGCAAGGATCCGGGCGGCATCCTCCCGAACCTTCGGGAGACCGCGGTCTTCCAGGTTTGCGAGATACGTGATCGCAGCGTCCGGGCAGGCATCATGGAGGCCGATGAGTTCGTCGGCGAACATATAGGCGGTCTCCTTCTTCGCGTTCATGACCGCAACCCCCCTCGCGCCCTCATCGGCAAGTTCCACGAGACGTTTTGCGGCGATGTGCTTGAGGTCGCCGCGCGATGGCTCGATGTAACTCCGGGAGGCCGCTCCCCGGAGCCGCTCCACCTCGTTTGCCTTCCCGAGGTGGTAGCGCTGGCGTTCCAGTTCATCGTCGCTGATCCAGCCGGCAGCGGCCGCCGGCTCAAGCGTCGCAAGCACGCCGTCGATGTTCTCCCGGAACCCGGCGTGGATATCCACTGCGATCGTCGGCGTGGTGACCCCGGCATCGTGGATGGCGGACTCGAGGTCTTCGCCGATGATCATCGCAACACAGGTCCCGACGACCGCTATCCGGTGGGGCGAAAACTCCTCCTCAGCGTGGCGGAGCACCCGCACAAGCGGATCATGCCCGCCGAAGATGAACTCGTTGTCGGCAAGCGACGTTGTCAGCACCCGCATCCCGTCCTCTTCGAGGAGACGGGCGTGCTTGAACGAACAGCCCGACGGCCCGTGGAGGATCGCCACGTCCACGCCCAGGTCACGGGCGGTGTAGAGCGCCGCTACAATTGAACTCGGTCTTGGTTGAATGTACTGCATTAATCTTATCTCCATGTCTTGACCGCGAGGACGATCGCGCCCGAGGGGGTGATGTTCCGTGCCTGAGTCAGCCCCTCATCAAGCGTGGCCGCCTCATGCCCCTCCCCAACATAGACGGTCGCTGTCGGGCCGACGGCCGATACCGCCCGCGCGATATCCTCCGGGGAGAACCCCTCACAGATCGCCCGGGCCTCCTCACCGATGACGAGCGTCAGGGCGCCGTTTCCCGCGAGAGCCCGCGCGTAGCGGGCGGCCTCCACGGTGGTCTCTACGTTTGTCCCGCTGTTTGCGTTGTCCACGATCAGCAGGTTCCCCTCCCGCCTGCTCGCCATCCGGCCGGGCAGGGCGGCGAACCCCGCAAGCGGCGCAGGATCGATCCCGAGCACGCAGGCGGTCGCTGCCGCAAGCGCAAGTGGTGTGCGGTAGCCCTCAAGGGTGCAGAGTGGGTTTTCAAACGTGCCGGTGATCCTGCCCCATGCGTACCGGCAGACAGCGCCGTCGAAGGATACGATATCGCCGGCGGCCACCGTCCGCCCGGCAAGATCGATGCCGGGTGGGAGGACCACGATCCGCGCCCTGGCAAGCTGCCGGCACTTCTCTGTGATCGCATGTTTCCGGCCCGCCGCGACCGGGTAGTCCTCCGGCGACGTCAGTACCGCCACGTCCCCGGCGCCCGTGACCCCGAGCGACTCTTCGGCGATAAGCCAGCCCCCGATGCGCCGGGCCTCATGCGCTGCCGGGATCAGGGAGGCGGGCGTGATGCTCCGCTTCCAGAGGCGCTCCCGTTCAGGGTAGCGGTAGGTCCCGGTCGATGTATGCAGGATGCCCGGGCCCGGCAGCAATGAGGCGAGAGCGTGGGCGGTGGTGGTCTTCCCCCGCGCTCCGGTGATCTCGATGAAGGGGTGCGGGGTGCGGCGGCCCCTGATGACCCACCCCACCATCTCATGATGCGAGACCGCGGGGCCGTGCCGCTGGAGGAGGGGGTGGGCCGGGTCGAGGTGAACCGGCGCGGTGACCAGGTCGTAGGACCGCTCGAGCGCCTCCTCTACCGGGATGCCGGCCTTCCCGCGGTAGACGTCCACCTCGTCCACCTGGTGGCCGGAACCACGGAGTGCCCGGGCGAGTTCAGCCCCGCCGTGGATGGTATCCAGCACCAGGATCTGCATGGTCGTCAGGGATCCAGTTCGGCGATCGCGTCGGACGCGTTCTTCAGCATCAGTTCGGCAAGGAGCGGGTCGCTGCCGATGGGGTTTGCGTAGACAAGCGGTACCGTCTTCCCGTTCATCCGGAACGTGCCTTTCCGCCCCCCTTCGGGGAGGCCGAGGATCTCGGGAATGTCCTGGTCGATGTGGACACCCCTCGCGAGGAAGAGCGGGACGACGACCAGCATATTGATATCCTCCGTCCGGAACGCGTCGAGTTGTTCCTCGACTGTTGGTGCGTTGATGCTCATGAAACCGGGTTTGACGATATATTCATCGGTCTTTTCTGCGATGAACTCTGCGGTGGTCTCGATCAGTTCTTTATTATAGGGGAGCTTGCTGCCATGCCCGACCAGTAACATTCCGATTTTACCCATATATTACAAGGTACTACGATACTATATTAAAATAATTACCGATTGTTTTTAAGGGCCCGGTTCCAGATCTATGTGATAGCAGGATTCGAACAGGAGATCACCTCCTGCATCCACCGGCTTTTGGCCAGCCGGTTGATCCGGGGGTTCGCCTGCCGGCACGGGCAGAGATTCTGATGCGCGGTATCCCGGCTGACGGGCTCCGGCGGCGGGCCGATACAAATCAATATCCACTCACACCACCAACGGATATGGAAGCATGATGGAAGCATATGATCGTTTTGAACTCCTCATAAACGATCGGATCGTAAAAACACCGGTGGCAATCGCATCCATGGCCGGTGTCGTGGATGCAGCCTATGTTCTTGAGCGGGCGGCTCATATCGGGGCCGCTTTCATCGGCGGCTATTCTATCGACGGTCCCACCATCGATGCAAGCCGGCGGATGGCGCAGGAGGGCCGCAAAGAGTTTTTGTATGACGACCCCCTGGAAGAACTGGGACGGCAGATTGATGCCCTGAAACCGAGCGACGTGGTGACCGGTATCAACCTCCGCGGGAGCACCCCTGCTGCCTACGCCGATATCGCCAGCGCGTTCGAGGACCGGGTGGTCTACGAGATCGACGCCCACTGTCGACAGCCGGCGATGATCGAGGCCGGATGCGGCGAGTTCCTCCTGCAGCACCCAGCAAGGCTCGTCGAGATCATCCGCGCCCTGAAATCAGAGGGCGTGACCGTCTCGGTGAAGATCCGGGCCGGTGTCGCCGCCGATGACGCCAGTCTTGCCCGCGCTATCTGGAAGGCAGGGGCGGACGTCCTCCACGTGGACCTGATGGACTACGGGCATAGCAAGATACGCCAGATCAGGAACGTCTCTCCCCTGACACTGATCGCGAACAACTCCATCACTACGTTCGACCGTGCGATGGATGCCTTCTCCCATGGCGCAGACCTCGTCTCGCTTGCCCGGAAATCCGACCCCTGGACGCTTGCCGGCCTGGATGCGGCCATCACCCGGGCCGCCGATGAAGGCGGCTGGTATAACGCCCCAAAACAACTCTGCCGCGGCGGCGACATCAGGGCGCTCGCTTTCTGCTGTATGCCGGTGAAGCCCTGCCCGCTCCTCCCGGCCCTTGAGAAGGTCGGGATCTCCCGGGAAGATTACCTGAAACTCAAGCAGAATGCGGTGAAGGGCACTCCGCTCGAGGGGGGGAAGAGCACCTGTTTTGGGAGCCTTGCTTGGTGCTGCAAGATCAGTTCACCCTGTATGTTCCGGAACATGACGCTTGAGCAGATCGGCCTCTCTGCGCGGGAGTACATGCGGTGCAAGCACCACCTGGCCGGGGAGATCATGCACAGGTTATTCGATGAAGGAGAGAACGCTAGCGAATCGCGCTGAACAGGCGCAGATGGCGATGATGCTTGAGGTCTGCGCCTACCCGAAACCCGGGAACGTGGACCGGTGTCATGACTATTCCGATACCCGCCTCGAGCACTTCCTTGCCTCGACCATCCTCGTGCGACCGGTCTTTGAGACGGCTGAGCGGACCGGCGGTCGCGTCGGGAGCCTGATCCGGGAGGCGGTTATGCTCACCAACAGTCACGCCGGAGGGAACACCCACTTCGGGGCGTTCATCCTGCTCATCCCCCTCATCCTCGGGGGAGACATCGAGGGGGCGCGCCGGGTCGTGGCCGGGACCGACGTCCAGGACGCGATCGATTTTTACGCGGCATTCGGGCTCACCCAGGTCAGGGTGGCGAAGAGCGACGACCTGGACGTGAACGACCCGGAGTCGATCGCCGCGATCAGGGAGCGGGGCATGACGCTTGCCGATATCATGGCATACTCGGCGCCCCGGGATATGGTCGCCCGGGAGTGGACGAACGGGTTCGCCCTGACCCGCCGGTGCGCAGACCTGCTTCATGCGCACGGGCATGGCCGTGAGGCGATCGTGCGGACGTTTCTCGACCTCCTCGCGTCAGTGCCGGACACCTTCATCGCGAAGAAGCACGGGGCGGAGGCGGCGGAGAGGACGATGCGATGCGCAGATGAAGTGCTCCGCGGGGGGCGCGATCTCTGTGCCTTCGATGCCGAGTGCATCAGGGGCGGGATCAACCCGGGCTCGATCGCTGACATCACCATCGCCGGGATATACGTGGCGCTTGGGGAGGGGTGGCAGTGGGACTGCTAGCCGAGGGGATCAACGAGGTGATCGCGACCACCGACTGCAACGCCGCCCCCATGGGGATCATCAACCGCAGCGGTTCCCTGCACATGGTCCTCTTCCGGGGGAGTCATACCGCCCGGAACATCGCCCGGGACCGCTGGGTGGTGGCGAACTTCGTCTTCGACCCGGTGCTCTACGTCAGGACCGCGTTTGACGACCTGCCCCGGGAAGCGTTTGTCAGGGAGGAGGTCGACGGGCTGGTCGTCTCCCGCCTCCGTGACGTGGAGGCCTGGACCGCGTTTGCCGCCGACGTGGAACGGTCAAGCGACGAGGCGATCATCGTCCGGCTCATCCCCGTAAAAGAGGAGGTGCTCGGGCTTCGGCTGCACCCGGTGAACCGCGGTTTTTACAGCATCGTGGACGCGACGGTTCATGCCACCCGCTATGTCAGGAACCGCGATCCCTGGCTGGGGCAATTGATCGAGCACCACGCCGGTCTTGCCCGGAAGTGCGGGGGTCCCCGGGAGTGGGAGGCGCTCGAACTCCTCGAGCAGTATATGAGCGGCCGGGCTGCAGAATAAGATATCTGTGAGGGGTCCGGCAGAAAAGGACGTATCTTCTCGATATTTATCTATAATTTTCCTATTGAGGCCGTCCCAACACGCCTCTGCCGAGAGTGGGCTCGCCCCCATTGGCGCGAACGCAACCATGGGTGCACTGCGTTCTGGGTTGGCTATCGGCGAGGTGCAAGCTCGGTTGAACCCCCATGTCGGTTCTGGTGAACGCGGAGTATCCCCCGGCTCACCCAGGCAGTGGACCGTGGTGGGCATCGCCCCCTCCCCGCACAAGATGATTATACTCCGTACCCCCACCTCGCCCGGCTCGCGGCGCGCTCTTCCCCCGCCCCCTGAGGGGGCGGGGGCAGTGCCCGGGCTTATCCCAGGGGCAAACCCTGCCCGGGCACGATGAACTTCTGGTGCGAACCAGTCGGGCTCTCGCCGATTGCCCCCCGACAAGGATCCAGATCGTTTTCCGAGGAGGTGGACGATTGCCCGCAGACCGGTCAATAATACCCGAAAACGACTTCCATCTACAGAATTGGACGGTATCCTCACGAGTCTCCATACCGAACGTTAGCGCGTATGGGGGCTCGCCCCCTCCCGGTCCCTCCCCCGCGAGGCGATACCCGGTGGCAAGCCGTGTCAGTGATGTGACGCTGGCTCTTGCTCACTTCTTTGCGAACATGCGCCAGAATGCCTTGAACCATGTGGATGTCCAGTCACAGGGTATTTTTGGGATGTGCTCATTATACCAATCAATATACAATAACATGCCACGAGGGGCTCTCACAGGGAGGTACCTGGTATGGCGAAGATCTTTGATGCATTAAAGACCGACGGCAGGTTTGGCCGACTCATCGATATCATTCAGACCCTTGGCGAGGAGAAGACGTTGCAGGCCGAAGGGCCGATGACGTTCTTTGCTCCGGTCGACTCGGCGTGGGATGCGATCCCCGAACCAAACCGGGCGATGATCTTGAACGACAAGCAGATGCTCTCGCACCTCATCGACTTCTTCACGATCGACAGGCACCGCTGCACGCTCGATGCGCTGCTCGCGCGAAACGTCGTGCAGACCGTCGAGGGGAACCTCATCGCGGTCAGGCAGACCGAGCGGGGCACACAGGTGGATGAGGCCGTCGTGATCGAGGGGAACATGGAGGCGGACAACGGCATCATCCACGTCCTGGACTGTGTCCCCTTCGCGACGCTCTCACAGGCCTTTGAGGCCTACACGGCGGCCGGTGAGTAGCCGGCCCGGGAACCCTTTCTTCAGCGTTCCACTGAATCGGGGGTGAGCAAACCCGGCACTGCTGGACCAAGTCACCTTAATTTGGGGGTGCGTGGGAGTGATCGCCGGTCTCTCGCGGGAGGCATTATCCCCTCCCGGTACTGAAACCTCACGCGAAGGCGCGAAGGACGCGAAGGGTTCCGGTTAGGAGGAGCGACACGGACTTCGCGTCTTCGCGTCTTCGCGCGAGAGACTGTAGCACCTCTCTACCGAAACCTCGCGCGGAAAGCCACGCGGGGGAGCGCGAAGGAGGAGCAGCAATCACGCGGGCGTCAGGGCAACGCGGCCTTCCGCGTGAGGCGGTATTGCATGGACACTATGAGATGAAATGCTCAACCATCATTCGGTCAATACCGCTCCGCCCCCGGGAGCCACACATCAGTTCAGACCCCATAACCGCAATTTTATATATCATGCGAAATGATCTCGCCGGTGCTCATCTGGAGGATAACCTATGAAGAATATATTTGAGACAGCCCGGGAGGACGACCGGTTGAGCACCTCTGTCAGGATGGCAGATGCAGGAGGCGTGACAGAGTTCCTCCAGAAAAGAGGGCCTTATACGGTCTTTATCCCGACGGATGAAGCGTATACGAGGATCCCGGAGGAGAAGCTTGAGGCTATCGTGAGCGACCGGGAGAGACTTGCGGGCATGGTCATGTACCATGTGGTCCAGGGCAAACTCACCACACACGAACTGGCGCAGATGGAGGCGATCAAGACTCTGCAGGGGGACCACCTTGATATTGCAGCGTCACCTGAAGGGATGCAGTTGAACGATGCGGTCATCATCCAGCCGGACGTTGAGTGCACAAACGGCATGTATCACGTCATCGACCGCGTGCTCATACCCCGGGCGGTCGAGGCACGGGTGGAGAGGTCGTTCTGATCCCGGGGGGCCGGGACGCCGTATCGGGTTTTCTCCCGGTTACGGGGAGACGGGTTCAATCATGAAGAGTATCTTTGCAACACTGCGGGAATCGGGATCGTTCACCACGTTCCTGGACCTTATACGGGCAGCAGGCATGGAAGAGCGGTTGAGGACCGAAGGGCCCTACACGCTCTTCGTCCCGGACGACGACGCTTTCCAGGCAGTACCGCGGTCGGAACTTGACTCGATCCTTGATGACATCGACCGGCTCACTGATATCCTGAATTACCATATTGTCCCGGGGGTGCACTCCGCAATAGACCTGCTTGGGATACGGGCCCTGCGGTCGCTCCAGGGGGAAGACCTGACCGTGGATATTGCGCCGGAGGGGGTGCTGGTCAACAACGTGCCGGTAATAGAGACCGATGCCTGGTGCACCAACGGGATCTGCCACGCGATCTATATGCTGCTCCTGCCCCCCGGAGTCAGGGCGGCTGCTGTGTAGGGTCCAGGAGAACACATAAATAATCCGGCGCATGAGTGGTGCGCGGGGAGAGAGGTATGAAGAACATCATTGAAACCCTCAAGGACTCAGGGAGTTTCACCGCGTTTCTTGACCTGATCCGGATAGCAGGCATGGAGCCGATGCTCCGCGAGCGAGGGCCGTTCACAGTCTTTGTTCCGACAGATGAGGCTTTTTCCCGGGTACCAAAGGAGCGGATGGACGAGATCCGGGGGGACCCGGATAAGGCTGTTCTCATCATGAGTTACCACGTCGTGCCGGGGAGCCTGACTTCTGAGGAACTCAGGAGCATGACGACCATCAGGTCGAACCTCGGGACCGATCTCGTCATCCGGTCATCCGATAAGGGCATCACCGTCAACGGTGTTGCAATCGTCGAGGCCGATGCCTTCTGCATCAACGGGGTCTGCCACGCCATCAGTGCAGCGCTTGTTCCTCCGTCAATCGACGTCGTTATGCCCTGACCGGGCGGGCCGGGACCATCGCCCATCCCGGCGGGCGATCCCGACGGCCCGGAGAGCGCTCTTCTCTTTATCCTTGATCTCGAGCATGATATCCATATCCGCCGGTGCGGTTTCAGCGAGGAACTCTTCAAAGAGCGCAGGATCCAGGCTCTCTGCATGCCGTCCCTTCCGCCCGCCGGGCATCTGGGTGCTGTAATCGGTCATCAGGATGCCGTCTTCCGGCCGCCAGGTCGCGGTGCAGAGGTCAACCGCCTCCGCCACCGCTTCCCCTGAAGGATTAACCTGGTGGTGGAACACATCGAAGAGCACCGGGATGCCGGTCTCCTCGTGGATGCGGAGACAGTCGGCCAGGGTGTAGCGCGAGTCGTCGTTCTCGATGACCAGCCGGCGGACGATATCCTCATCGAGACGGGAGTATTCGCTTGCGAACCGCTTCATACTCGCCTCCCGATCTCCGTATACGCCGCCGACGTGAACCTGGATCTTTGCGGTCCAATCGAGGTGCATGGCATCGAGGACCGCGGCATGATAGCGGAGTTCCGCGATGCTCCGCTCGACGATACCCGGGTCTTTCGCGTTGATGATGACGAACTGGTCCGGGTGCATGGAGATCCGCATCCCGTGCTCCCTGATGAACCTGCCGATCTCCTGGAATGTCTCAGCGAAGGTCTCCTGCCAGGGGACGGTGCAGACCGGGTGCGATGCGAACGGGACGAGGTCTGAGGTGATCCGGAAGAAGAGTATGGAACCCTTGAGGTTCTCGCGGAGGATCGCGTGGAGGCAACGGAGGTTCTCCCGGACGGTCTCCTCCAGCCGCTCGTCGGAGTAGGAGGCGAGCCTGAACGTGCGGCCCGAGGTGCAGCCGATGCTCCGGTTGATGCACGGGTAGCCGATCTTCATCACTTGTTAGAGTGGCTGCGGTCGGGCATCAACCTGCCTGATCTACCCGCTTCACCGTGTGCGGGGCCTGTCCTCTTCACCGGCAGGAATATGTCCCCTCGCTCTCCGCGATGAACCCCTCCTTCTCCAGGTCCCCGAGGATCCGCTTCACCCGTCCGGCATCTTCGGGAACCCGGGCCGCCACCTCTTCTTCGGTAACGGCCCCTTCTTCGAGGACCAGCGCGAGGATCTTCCCCCGGACCTGCCGATCGGAACCCTCGAACCGGCTCTGCCTGGTATAGGAAGCGCTCCGCCGGTTCGGGTTTGCCGTCCGCTTCTTCAACACCGTGCCGTAATCCATCAACGCGCTGTACCACTCCCGCGGGTTCTCCTGGTAGAGCGTCTGCTCGACGAGCGGGAGTATCTCGTCGTCCCGGACGCCTTTTTGGTCCTGGAAGAAGAAGTGGATGAAGGTCCGCCTGATGTTCGTCTCGATATAGACGACCGCCATGTTGAACGCGTAGGCGCAGATGGCCGCCGCGGTCGCCTGCCCTATGCCGGGGAGGGTTGCGAGTGTCTCGACGTCGGCCGGGAGGTTGCCGCTGTATTCATCTACCACCAGCCGGGCGGTCTTCTGAAGCGAGATTGCCCGGCGGTTGTAACCCATGCCCTGCCAGGCGAGCAGCACCTCGCTCTGTGGTGCACGGGCAAGGCTCTCGAAGTCAGGGAACCGCTCAAGAAACTCGGAGTACCGCACGGCGACCCGCTCGACCTGGGTCTGCTGGAGCATGATCTCGGAGACGAGGATGTGGTAGGGGTCGGTGGTCCGCCGCCAGGGGAGGTCGCGGCCGTAGGCCCGGTAGTGGGAGAGGATAAGGTCCTGGAAGAGGCTGGCGGCCTTTGGGGTGTTCCCCTGCTCCCGGATCTCTTCGAGGAGCTGACGTTCACGCTCGTTCTGGTGGGGATCGAGAGTGCCAATCACACCGATCATTCGGTCTGACGGGTGAAATAGGTTGGGCCGGGCCCCGGCCACCGGAGGGGTTCACATGCCCGCAACCCCGCTATAGCCGGCAATGGTACGCCCATATCCGGGCGGAAAAGGGGGAAGTCAGCCCGTCCCCAACATTTTTGTGCCATCCCACCATGGCGTAGCCTGATTGCCATGCCCGGTGCAGACTACATCTACCCAAACGTCACCGAAGTCACCCGGAGGGGCGGGCTCCTTGAACGCTGGGGCCTCGCCGAACCGCTTGGGTGCACGTATATCGAGATCCCTGCCGACTTCATCAAGAACAGGACCGAGGTGGAGCGGACTGGACAGGATATCGGCTCCATGCTTACCCGGTCATCTATCGAGCAGCTCTACCGGCAGGATGCAGGCCTGCCCTCCTCTCTTGGGTATCTCCTGCATACCGAGCCGGGCATACCCCGGAGAGACCATCACGGCCGGCAGGTGAAGGCGGAGTTGCGGTGGCGGGACCCTGAGTGGGTGATTGCTCTTGGGGATATGCTCCTTGAGGTCGGTGATTTTCTTGGTGTCCCCCCGGATATCATCGAGATCCATCCCGGCGACCGGAAGAACACCCATGCCGATATCGCCACGGGAATGAATACCCTGATCACAGCCCACAAGAACGCCTTTGGGGTGGAACCGCTGGTGCTGCTTGAGAACCACAAAGATCAGAGTATATCTACTGGGAGCCAGATGCGGGCGTTCTGGGCGACGCTCACGGGGCTCGAGCCCGGGATCGCCGACCTGGTCGGGATAGCACTCGACCCCTGGCACCTCCACGCCGCCACGAGGGAGGATTTTGCGCGATCGCTCCGGCAGATCCCGCCTGAAGCCCTGAAGGCCTTCCACATCCACAATGACCTCAGGCCGCCGTCGGTGACCGACGATGTGCCCTGGTCGGAGGTCTTTTCAGTGATCAGGGGCCTCCCCGGGAGACCATACATCAAGCCCGCGGTCTACCAGAAGAGCAGGGTTGCTGAGGCAGTCGCCTTCTGTGAGAAGATGCTCGCCGCACCGCAGGTGAGATATGCAGCAGGACCGCAGGCGTGAGGGGCCGGTGGTACCGGAGGATACCCCGTCCGGTTCGGGCCAACATTCATAACCCGGAGATACCAGAGGGTGCCGCATGAACCTGACGGCTGCCCCCGATTTCCCTGCCGGCCTCGAGTGGCTCAACACCGATCACCCGCTCTCCATCAGTGAACTGGCAGGCAGGATCGTGCTGCTCTGCTTTGGGACGTTTGCCTGTTCGAACTGCATGCGGATGGTGCCTGAGCTCCGACGCCTCGAGGGGGATCACCCGGAACTGGTGGTCATCGATGTCCATGCACCGGGGTTCGAGTCCCCCGAAGTCACCGGGAGTCTCCAGGAGACGATTCGCTGTGCCGGGATCGATTACCCGGTCGCCATCGACCGCGACTACCTGCTCTGGCAGGCCTTCGGGATCCGGAACTGGCCGACGTTCGTCCTCATCGACCCGGAAGGGAACGTTCTTGGGAAGACGGCCGGGGAAGGGCTCTACGGGCGGCTCAACCCGAGGATCGACCGGATCGCAAGGGATTTCGAGCAGCGCGGCATACTCGTGAAGAAACGGCTGCAGTTCGCGCCCGCTCCTGCGACGGCCCTGTACCAGCCCGGCAAGATCACGGCGGACCATGCGGGGATGCGCCTGTTCATAAGTGATTCCGGTCACCACCGGATCATCGTCGCCAGCCGGGACGGAGAGATCCTCGGGATCATCGGCACCGGGGCCCCGGGGAATGCCGACGGATCCCCCTCAGGGGCTGCATTCTACCTGCCGGAGGGCCTTGCATTTGATGAAGAGGCCGGGGTCCTTTATGTTGCAGATGCCGGGAACCATACCATACGGCAGGTCTCCTGGCCAGACCTGAGGGTTGAGACAGTTGCCGGGACCGGGCTTGAGGCGCCGTCACCCGGCGAAGGTGGACCAGGAACAGGTGTGGCGTTGAACGCACCGCGGGATCTCGCGCTGATGGGTGACTACCTCTACATCGCTATGGCCGGGGCAAACCAGGTCTGGCGGATGGACCTCGCTACCCATACTCTGGAGCCCTACGCCGGCTCCGGCCTGGAGGGGCTGATGGATGGCCCCCTCCATGAGGCCGCCTTTGCCAGCCCCTCCGGGATCGTCACCGACGGGGAGGCGCTCTACATTGCCGACAGTGGGGCTTCAGCGATCCGTCGCATACAGCGGGGGATGGTCGAGACCCTCATCGGCCACTCCCTGGAAGACTTCGGCGACCTCGACACCATCGCAAGGATGGCGCGTATCCACCACCCGATGGGTATAGCCAGCTATCAGGGGTTGCTCTACATCGCCGATACCTACAACCACAAGATCAAGGAGCTTGACCCGGACACCGGCTGGGTCCTTACCCGGGTCGGGAGCGGGGATCGCGGTTACCAGAACGGGGTATCGGGGGATGCAAGGCTGAGCGAACCGGGCGGTCTGGTCAACCTCGGGGGGCTCTGGTACATCGCCGATACCGGCAACCATGCTGTCAGGATCTATGACCCGGTCAGCCACGTGGTCTCGACCCTGACACTTCGAGGGTAGGAGAGGGGGCCGGAACCGGGGTCTCGGGGACCAAGGGTATATATAGGCCCGGAGAGGAAATCGGGAGCGGAGGTACTTCCTCCGGGGGGAAATTATGCGGACGACCTGCACACTACTCATGGTTGCCCTGGTTCTCGGGGCAGCGGTTCTTGTTTGTGGCTGCACCAGCCTCCGGGGGGATAACGTTCAGAACCAGACGCCTGCCGGGGCGCCGGGCGAGAACCTGACAATCGACGAGGTTTTAGTCCGGGACGGCAACTTCTCAACGTTTGTCCGGGCGCTTGACGCCTCCAGGCTTGAGGGTTTGCTCACCGGGCCGGGCCCCTACACGGTCTTTGCGCCCACCGACGAGGCTTTCAGCCGGCTTCCCCCGGGGACGCTGGACGAGCTCTTCGAGGATCCGAAGGGTAACCTGGCCGAGGCCCTGCTCTACCACGTGGCTCCCGGTGAATACCCAGCATCCACAGGTGGCACCATCGCGACCGTCCAGGGCAGCCCAATCGTTCTCGACGCCACCGGCGAGGGCATGACGGTGAACGGCGCGAAGGTAGTCCGGGCCGATATCCCGGCGGCAAACGGCGTTATCCACGCCATCGATGCGGTCCTCCTCCCGCCTGAGATCACCCTGCCGGTGATCAACGAGACAGCCACTGATACGCCGACAGAGACCGGCAACACGACGAACATCACCGGCTGAGGGGGGCGGACCCCGGCCGGCGCACCAAGCGTATACTTTATCTCTGCGGGGCTCGCGGAGCGGAGCGGGAAGGCCCCCTCCGCACGGGGGAGGTGGAAGCGGCCCCCTTCTTCACTTTCACCCCACACGGCTATTCTTTATGCCGGAGGAGGAATAATATGACGCTATCGTATGTTGCGGAGGTACCGGTACCGGCTGTATCCGACAGAGGATCAGAAGACTCTGATCGCCCAGCACCTTGGGTGCTGCCGGTTTGTGTACAACTGGGCGCTTGCCCGCAAGAATCAGGCGTATCATGACGAGGGGATCAGCCTGTCCAAATACGACCTCATGAAGCAGCTTCCGGCACTCAAAGCGGAGTTGCCGTGGCTGAAAGAGGTCAACGCCCAGTCGCTGCAGCAGGCGATTCATCACCTTTCTCGTGCGTTCACGAACTTCTTCGAGGGGCGGGCTGAAGAACCGACCTTCAAGTCGAAGCACCGCCCCGAACAGTCGTTCACGGTACCGCAGTCGTATACCGTGGACTTCGAACGGGGCACCGTGAAACTCCCGAAGATCGGGGTGATCAAGGTGGTCTTCCACCGCACTTTCACCGGAACAGTGAAGTCCGCGACGGTCAGCCGGACGTCGGCGGGTCGATACTTTATCAGCATCCTGGTCGACGACGGCCGGAGGCCACCGAAACCCGCCGATCCGGTCCCGGAGCAGACGGTCGGGATCGACATGGGGCTCTCGCACTACGCCATCCTCTCGACTGGTGATGCGGTCGAGAACCCAAGGTATCTCCAGAACACCCAGAAGCGGTTGGCCGTGCTCCAGCGCCGGCTCGCCCGCAAGCAGAAAGGTTCCAAGAATCGGAACAAAGCCCGGCTCAAGGTCGCCCGGTGTCACCAGAAGATCGCCGATCAGCGGCGGGACTTCCAGCACCAGCTCTCTTCTCGACTGGTCCGCGAAAACCAAGCATTGGCTGTGGAGTCCCTGAACGTGGACGGCATGGTGAAGAATCACAACCTGGCCCGAGCAATCAGCGATGCCGGGTGGGGGACGTTCCTCTCGATGTTGGCATACAAGTGCCAGGAGGCAGGCAAACCCCTGCTGACGATTGGGGTCTTCGAGCCCTCCTCGAAAACCTGTTCGGTCTGCGGGTACCGGAAGGCTGACCTGACGCTGAAGGATCGGGCGTGGACGTGCCCGGACTGCGGGATGCACCACGACCGGGACCTGAACGCCGCGATCAATATCAAACAATTCGCACTTGCAGGCGCGGAACGCGCCGAAGAGCCTGTGGACCCGCTCCCGGTGGGGAGGGGGATGAAGCAGGAAGCCCCCTGCGCAAGCGGGGGGTAGTTCACCTGCGGGAAGCCCAGAGGATGACCGGCGAGAACCTCAACGCGGTCAGGCGGGAACTTGCAAATCTCGAGGAGATTGGGCTCCTCAAGAGCACCCGGCGGGGCAACGCCCGCTACTATGCCGTGAATCGGGCTTTCCCCATCTATGAAGAGTTGGCCGCTATCGTCCTCAAGACCGAAGGAGCGGCAAAGGTCATCAGGGAGCGCCTCGATAACCTCGGGGAGATTGAGTCCATGTTCATCTACGGCTCCTTCGCCCGCGGGGAAGCCGGTTCTGGGAGTGATATCGACCTCTTCATTGTCGGCGAGGTGGATGAAGACCGTCTGATAACTGCTCTCCAGGAAACGGAAGATGCACTGGGAAGGGAGATTAATTATGTTCTCTTCAGAAAAGAGGAGATGGAGCGGAGGGTCGCGGGGGGAGACCCGTTCGTCACGAATGTCCTTCGTGAACCAAAGGTGATGCTTATTGGCAACGATTGATGACCTGGAGCAGCGGGGGTTGATCAGGAGGGTCCCGGCTGATCCAAAGGCGGTAGAGAGCGCCCTCAGTCTGGCACGGAGGGATGTATCGGTCGCAAGAACCATCCTTGGCAGCAACAGCAGACTCGGGCATACACGATCGCCTACAACGCCATGCTTCAGGCAGCAAGGGCGCTTATGTTCGCAAAGGGTTACCGTCCTTCGGGGAACAGCCAGCATATCGCTGTGGTCAGGTTTGCGGAATTGTTCCTGGATGGTGAAACTCTTGTCGCTTTTGACAGGATGCGGAGGAAGCGACACGCCACGGTCTACGATATGGCCGGCACCATCTCAGAACTGGAGGCTGAAGGCGCCATCACCCGTGCAGATGCGTTTCTCGATACCGTAGAGGCGCTCCTCCGCTGAAGGGTGCCCCATCTCCCCCTGACCCCAAAAGACCCCAAATAACAACTGTTTTCCCCCAACCACACAAACAATGAGTCATAACCAGGACCCCTCACGATCACCCATGCCCCGCTTCAACCTCAGTCCATCGCTCATCGGCTGGTTCTTCTACCACGACTGCGAGCGCTACCTCCGCTACCACGCGACCCCGGAGCAGGAGCGCGAGAGATCCGGCATCCCGGTGGTCGCGATGGACCAGAGCCCGACGACACGTGCTCTCCTGGATGCGGGCATCAGGTGGGAGGAGGAGGTGGTCCGCACAAAACTGGCGGGAAGGGTGCGGCTCCCGGACGGGATAGGCCCCCTCTCAGACCGGTCGTTCTCCATCGAGGAGAGTTTTGAGGTCCTCCCGCGGCTCTCCCCCGGAGAGGCGATCTACCAGTCGACCATCCCGGTTTCGGTCCACTTCCTGCGCAACTACGGCCTTGATCCGGAGGTACACCGGTTCTCCCCCTGCCGCCCCGATCTGGTCATGCTCGGTGAGGGGAGCGGCAGGGAGGCGCAGCTCTCGGTCATCGACATCAAGGCGAGCGAGGACCTCAGCGTCAGCCACCGTATCCAGGCAACCCTCTATGCCATGATCCTCGATCACGCCCTGGATCTGCTCGGGATCGACCGCCCGGTCGACATGGACCGGGCTGGGATCTGGCTCTACGGGGAGGACGAACCTGAACCCTTCGACCTGCACTTAAACATACGGGTGCTTGAGGACTTCTTCCGGCACCGTCTCCGGGGCATCCTTGCCTGCCCGCTTGAGGATGTGCCCTGGCACATAACTTCGCGGTGCGAGTCCTGTGAGTTTTACCCTCACTGCCGCGAGGAAGCGGAAACCTCCGCCTCGGTCTCGCAGATCCCGGGCCTCTCGCCCGCCGGGCGGCGTTACCTCAGGGAGGCGCCCTGGAATCCGGGACACTCCATCAACACCCTCTCCGACCTTACGAGGTTCCTCGAGATCCCGGAGAGCGACGAATACCTGAACAACTGCGGGTCGCTTGCCGGCCAGGGCGACCGCCTGCGGGCGACCGTCAGGGCGCTGCAGACCGGAGAGGTCATCCGCAACGCCGGAAGATCGCTTGCTCTCCCCATCTACGAAGATATTGGGATCGTTCTCACGCTCCAGAAAGACCCGGTCTCTGACCGGATATACGCACTGGGGCTGCGCCGGTTCAAGGGCGAAGCAGTCTATGGGACGCCTTCTCGCGAAGCCGTCTATGTCGCCGAGAACCCCGACGACTGCGCCCGGGTGCGACGCGAGTTTGTCAGGGCGCTCGCCGCCGAACTTGCGGCCGTCCACGACTACAACCAGGGGCGGGATTGGGCGAGCCAGAAATCGGTCCAGACCTACGTCTACGATACCTACGAAGAGGACCTCTTCATCCGGCTGCTCGAGGAGGCGCTTGAAGACCCCGCGACTGCGGAGGACGCCTTACGGCTGCGGTTCTACTACCAGGACCCCGGCGTCGCCCAGGGGTCCAGCCACCCGGCAACGCCGGTCCCGTTCCCGCTCATCGTTCTTACCCGGGAGATACGCCGACTGCTGGCACTCCCCGTCCCCTTTGCCCTCCGCCTGCCCGAGGTCCTGGCGGCCATCCCCTCTTCCCGGTTTGCGTACCACCTTGACCCGGGCGACCTCTTCTGGTACGAGCAGAGCAACGCGCTCAGGAGCGATGCCATCATCATGGCATGGAGCGGGAAGCGGCCGGAGGCTGCAGACTGGGTCAGGCAGGAGATATCACGGCGGCTGCTTGCGGCAGGGAGCGTCCTTGACGGCCTCCGGGAACGGGTGAAGGCCAGTCTCGTGCGGTGGCCTGAGAACTTCCGGTTCCCGCGCCCGTGGGACGCCGCTATGCCGGAGATATCGCGTCTCCTCTTCATCACGGAGTACGAGTCGACGATAGGTGCCCGGCGGGTGCAGGAACTCCGGGGCAGGCCGTGGGCATTACGGGTCCGGGACAGCATCAGTATCCCCATCCGGAAGAGCGAGGGGAACTTCTGGAAGGTGCTCGCCCCCCTTGACCTCTCACTCTTCGAGCAGTCGAAGGCGTTTGGTTACCTCCTCGTCCCTGACGGCGATGCGGGGGAGGAGGCCCAGCTGGCGTTTGACGACCTCCGCTACCGGGACAGCCCGAACCCCGGGAAGAGCGGGGTCTGCTTTGCAAGGGTCCATGATGAGATCGTCGACCGGAGCGCCGGGCAGGTCAGGGGTCTTGTCCTTGAGGTGGCCTATGGCCGGGGATTCCCGCCCTTCGCCGAGGGTGATCTTGCGGTGCTGCACCCCCGGTTCACTGATTTTACCGCGCCGCGCTATGTCGACCGCCTCCTCACCCTGGACGGGCAGCCCGGGAACGCGTTCATCAGGCTCCTCCGGGATCCGGGGGGGTTCGCCGCCCCGATTCCCGAGCCGGAGAAGGTCGTTCAGGATGCGGAAGACCTCGCCCTCGGCACCGGCGGGTTCACCCCGAGCCAGGCCCGGGCGTTCCGCCAGGTGCTGACGAACCGCTTAACCCTGGTCTGGGGGCCGCCGGGCACCGGGAAGACACACTTCCTTGCAACAGCCCTCCTCTCCCTTGTCAAAGCCAGGAGGGCGCACGGAGAGCAGATCAGGGTAGGCGTTGCGGCGTTCACCCACGCCGCCATCGAGAACCTGCTCGTCAAGGTGCAGGACTCGGTCGACGAGTTCGGCCTCACGGCAGCCCTCCCGATCTATAAACTGAGGAGTCTCCGGACACCCGGCGGCAAACGAAGTCTTGAAGTCCTGCCTCATGACCGGGCCGATACCGTCATCGGCTACCCGTCCCTCCTCCTCGGCGGGACGGTGCATAGTTTCGGCAGGCTCGATAAGGTCCTCCCGTCCCTTGATGTACTGGTCATCGACGAAGCATCGCAGATGAGGCCGGCTGAACTGGCGATGGTGATCCCGGTGCTCGCCGACGGAGGACGGCTCATCCTTGCGGGAGATGACCTGCAGCTCCCCCCGGTCATCCAGGGTGATTACCCGGTGCCGGACGACGGTCTCCCCGGGCTTGAGGACTCCATCTTTGCCTACCTCCGGCACCGTGACGATCCCGATTACTCCATCTACACCTGCCAGCTCGGGGAGAACTGGCGGATGAACCGCACCCTCTCACGGTTCGCGGCAGAGACGCTGTACGGCACCGGTTACGCTCCCGCGACCGACGTGATCGGGAGGCAGCGGGTCGTCCTTGCCCCGCCCACATCCTGTGGGTCGCCGGGAGAGGAGGAGTGTGTCGGGTGGATCCTCGACCCGGCATACCCGCTCGTGCTCTGCGTGCTCGAGAACGTCCGGACGACGGTCGAAAACTCCGTCGAGGCGGCGCTGGTCGCCCGGCTTACCCGGGCGCTCCGGGAGAGGCTCACAGACCCCGGCTCGGGGGAGCCGTACCCGGCGACAGAGGAGGGGGACTATCTCTTCTGGCGGCACGGCCTCTTCATCGTCAGCCCGCACCATGCCCAGATCGGCGCCATCCGGACCCACCTGGCCGGGGTGCGGGCCTGGGAGTACCCGCCGTTTGTGGATACGGTCGATAAGATGCAGGGGCAGGAGGCGGAGGCGGTCATCGTCAGTTATGGCGTGAGCGACGTCGAGACTGCGCTTGGAGAGGCTGAGTTCATCTACAGCAGGAACCGCCTGAACGTATCGCTGACCCGGAGCCGGGCGAAATGCATGGTCTTTCTGCCCCGGCCGCTGCTGGAGCCGCCGCTCGACCTCGTGCAGAACGAGAAGGCGGCGGCAGGGCTTCGGCATATGCTCGACCTTCAGGAGTTCTGCCGGGTCCACGGGGAAGAGAGGACGTTTGACCTCGGCTGGATGGAGGGGGCGGCAGGGGTCCGGCTCACCGTGCTCCGTGCCCGGAAGATGTAGTCTCTCGCCCGACCTCAGCGCACTTATAGCCGGGCGTATGATACCTGTAGATAGATTATGTCGTCCATACCTCTTAGATACCTGATCTTCTCCCTGGCACTCACTGCCTGCATTATAGCCGCGGGCTGTTCTGCCCCCGGCGGGCAGCCGGAGATCATCTCCGGTCTTCCCGGTGCAGACCTTGCCGTCCACTTCATCGACGTCGGGCAGGGCGACTCAATCCTGATAGAGTTCCGCGATACGACCATGCTCGTCGACGCCGGTGAGCGCGAGATGGGAGAGCGCGTCGTCGCGTATCTCCAGGATCGGCAGATCGAACGCCTTGACGTGGTGGTGGCAACCCACGCGCACTCTGATCACATCGGCGGCCTCCGCGACGTCATCTCAGCCTTCCCGGTCGGTCGGTTCGTCGATGCCGGGCAACCTCACCCCACGGCGACCTACGAGAAACTGCTCGCCCAGGTCGAGGAACTGGGGATACCGTATACGGTGGCGGAGCGAGGGCAGACGATCGCCCTTGACCCGGACCTTGAAGTCATGGTCGAAAACCCGGGCCTGCAGCCGCTTGGTGACATAAACGAGGACTCTGTCGTCCTGAAGGTGACCTACGGGGGCGTCTCCTACCTCCTTATGAGCGATGCCGGGAAGCCGGCGGAGGAGAGTATGGCAAAGGCCGGGCTCGACCTCGACGCCGACGTCCTGAAGGTCGGCCACCACGCGAGCCGGCACGCATCATCGGCTGAATTCCTGGCCGCGGTCAGCCCTGCAATCAGCGTCATCACTGTCGGCGAAGGGAACGACTACGGCCACCCCCACGATGAAGCGCTCGAACGCCTCGAGGCGACCGGCTCGCGCATCTACCGGACCGACCGTGACGGGACCGTTGTTGTCGCCACCAATGGAAGAGCGCTTGCCGTTACAACCGGCAGCGAGCCGTCCGTCACCCTGACGCCCCGGGCAGCGACCCCGACAGCGACTCCGGTGATAACTCCAACAGCGACCGTCGCCCCTTCCTCAGGCGTGTACATCGCCGACCTGGACCTCCAGGATGAAGAGGTGACCATCGCGAGCGCCGAAGCGACGGCGGTCAACCTCACTGGCTGGACAATCACCGACGAGGGGATGCGGAACACCTACACCTTCCCGGTCTTCACCCTCGTACCAGGGACCAATGTGACCCTCCACTCCGGCGCGGGCAACGATACGGCGACCGACCTCTACTGGGGCCGTGGAGTCCCTGTCTGGAACAACGATGGCGACATTGCTACGCTCTCCGACCCTGACGGCAGGGTCGCAAGCACCCTGGAGCGGTGAGGATGCAGGATGAGACGGCTTTTCGGGCCAGCCTTGACCGGGTTGAGGAGGGGCTGGCCGTTCTCCTCCTCCGCGAGGATGAGTCGGTCCGCTTCACCCTCCCCCGCGCTCTCCTCCCCCAGGGCGCCCGTGAGGGCGACATCCTTGAGGTCGTGATCCGCCGGGATGTCGCGGCGACGGAGGAGGCACGACGGCGGGTGGCGGAGCGCATCGAGCGGATGCGGGGGAAGGGGCGGGAGTAGCGGATCATTTCACGTTATCTTCTGGGTTCTGGTGCGTGGGAGTGATCGCCACCTCTCACGAAGCCGCGAAGAGCGCGAAGGGGGGCGCGACGCGGTCTTCGCAAACTTCCGCGTGAGACAACAAGTGTGGGTGGAGTATTGGATACAAAACTCTAGCGTTTCACCTTAATCTTCCACGAAGACATCCCCGGATTGACGACAGGGAGGCTCTCCTGCTCTTTTCCATTATGCCCAGGTCCGGCTTGTGCGGGGAGGGGGAGACCCCCTCCCCGGTCCCCACCCCCCGAGGCGATTCCCACCACGGTCCACTGCCCGAGGCGAGCTTGGGGAATCGGTCGCTTTCCTGCGTACAGCCTCCCGCTCTGCCCATGGATTCTCCCACGCGGCTTTCCGCGAGAGGCTGGTGTTCCATACCAGAACCCGCAAAATAAGATGCAATGCTCCATTAGTAGCCTTCCGGCAGCGCCGCCGCGCGCTACATGGCAGAGGAGGGGGCTGGCATGCTAGATTCCTGGCTTCGTTATCCTGCTTGAGCGGGCGATAGGCATGCCCGGGAGCCCTGGTATCAGGAATATCATTCTCTTTGGGGGACGCCTGAGGTAAGTCCCGCGGTGTGGACCGGAAGCATTATTATCCCCGGGTTCGTCCGGTGCCACGTCACCGGGAGGTGAGTGAATTGGTCGATGTTGTCAAACTCGATGGCAGGAGAGAACCGTTTGTGCGGGAGAAGGTCACCGTGAGTGCGATGAAAGCGGGTGCGCCGCCGGAGGAGGCCCGGAAGATCGGGGAGGCGATCGAGCGGGTCGCCTACGACGGTATGCCCTCCGGCGAGATCCGGGACCGGGTGCTCGAGCAACTCCGCGACCGGAACCCGGAATGGGAGCAGAACTGGCTCATGTACGACCGTGCCGTGAAGAAGCGCGGTGCGGCGGCGGTCGCGGGTCTGCCCGCCCGCTGAGATTAACCATTTTTGCGTGACATTGTCCCGGTCCGGGTGATTGGAGGCTCCTGGTGTCTGGTTGCTGCCGCCAAGGGGGAGTGGATTCTCCCCCACCCCAGTGGTGGTAGTCACCACGGTCCACTGCGTGGGATGAGGCGGGGAAAATGCCTACTTCATCCATGCAGTCTCTCACCGCGCTTCACGGAGTTTCACCAGGTACCCGGGGCACTCCCCCCGGGATCCCCACCCTGCCGAAAGAAAACTATAACTACCAATCCGCGCCCACAGCTGTGTTGTATAGTCATATGCCGCCCGGAAACGGCAGAACGGGGACGGTTATAACCTGGCCGCTTTCATTTTGATCACCGATACCGGGCACATCTGGCAATCAGCATTCACAGAAAGGCACGATGTCCTACCCGCCCAGTAAAACGGTCCCGATTTTACCCGGGACCCGCGGCGTGGGCGCGCCAGCAGGCGATATGTATGCCAACAAGTGACTCAGAAGACGATATACCCTCTAATAACCAGAAAGATACAGAAGGAACACAGATACTCCTCGCCGATCCGAAAGCCGCGATCCTCAGGCTATCCCTGCCGATGATGGTCGCGATGACCCTCATGACCCTCTACAACGTCGTCGACGCGTTCTGGGTCTCGGGCCTCGGTGCCGATGCTCTTGCTGCTGTCGGGTTCTCATTCCCGCTCTTCATCATCACCATCGGGCTAGCCAGCGGCCTCGGCACCGGCGGTGAAGCAGCCCTCGCACGGATGATCGGCGCTCGTGATAGAATTGGCGCGAGCAGCGTCGCCATGCACACGATCCTCCTGATGACCATCCTCGCCGTCGCCGTCACCATCCCGCTCTCCCTCTTCGCAGAGGATATCTTCGTCCTCATGGGGGCGGGCAGTGCCGCCGGTCTTGCCACCGAGTACGCCAGAGTCCTCTTCCTCGGGACATTCGCCCTCCTCTTCGGCGAGGTCGCCTACGCGATCCTGCATGGGGAGGGTGATGCAAAACGGACCATGTATGCGATGGCGGCCGGCGCTGTGGCAAACATCGTCCTTGACCCGCTCCTGATCTACACCCTCCACATGGGGATCGCAGGTGCGGCCTGGGCAACCATCCTTGCAGAGGTCATCTCCGCCGTCCCGATGGCCTACTGGCTCTTTGTGAAGAGGGACACCTACGTCTCCCTCTACCTCAGGGAGTTCGCCCCCGACCCCGTGATTACACGCGAGATTCTGCAGGTCGGCTTCCCTGCCGCCGCCGAGCAGGTGGTGCTCGCCCTGATGACGCTGTTCTTAAACGGCATCGTCGTCCTCATATCGAGCACCGACGGCGTCGCCATCTACTCAGTCGGGTGGCGGGTCGTGAGTATCGGCTTAACCCCGATCCTCGCCATCTCGACGGCGGTGGTCGCGGTCACCGGTGCCGCCTACGGGGCGCGGGCATACGCCAAGATGGAGTCAGCCCTCCTCTTTGCCGTCAGGCTCGGGCTCGGCATCGGCGTGGGACTTGCCGTAGCCACGTTCGCCTTCGCTCCCCAGATAGCCGCAATCTTTGCGGGATCGGGCGACGCCTCAGCGATCGTCCCGGGACTGACAGCCTTCCTCAGGGTCATGAGCCTCGTCTACCCGATGGTCGGGTTTGGGCTCATCTCAGCATCGTTCTTCCAGGGGACCGGCCTCGGCGCACGTTCCCTTACGATCACGGTCCTGCAGAGCGTCGTGCTCTCGACCCTCTTTGTCTGGGTCTTTGCAATCGAACTCGGGTTCGGCCTTTCCGGCGTCTGGTGGGGTGTTGCCGCAGGCAACGCTGTCGGTGCGATGCTCGGGTACGCCTGGGCACGCCGGTATACAGCAGGGCTCAGGGTCGGGCAGGCAACGGCCGTGCCGGCATAAATAGCGGGGCGCCCCGGCCCCCTTATCCCGAACCCCTCACAGTGACGTGTGGGCAGTCAAAGGAGTCAACGGGGCGTCACTCTTCATACTCATCGTACTCGTCAGTTCCCGTGTGCACCACTTCCCGTAGTGTGAACCGGAACGCCGCCCCCAGGTCCGGCCTCCCGGAAACCCGGTCCTCAACCCAGATCCGGCCGCCGTAACGCGTAACAAGCGTCCCGACGATGTAGAGACCAAGCCCCTCCCCATACCCCTGGCTCCTGCCCTGCTGGAACCGGCGGAAGATCGTCTCTTTCGCGCCGTCAGGAATACCGGGGCCGGTATCCTCCACGGTCACCACCACCGTGTGATCGTCATCGGGACAATCCTCCACCCGGATCATGACCCGGGCGTCCGGTCCGCCGAACTTGATGGCGTTATCGATGAGGTTCGTAAAGATCTCGGGCAGAAGGTCATCTGCCTGGACCTCTGCCGTGGAATCCTCGAACGAGACGTCCGCTTCCGGGATACGGTCGAGTTCAGCCCTGATCACGTGGCTGAGATGGACCGGTTTAAGGTCGGGCGGCTCCAGGTGGATGCGCCGGATGGTCGCGACGTTCTGAAGGATGCCGGTGCTCTTCCTGACACTCTCCCTGAGTTTCTTCGCATACTCTGCAGCGTCTTCCTCCAGCATATCGATCAGGAGGTCGCAGTAGAGGCTCGCGACGTTCCCTGCGTTCTTGATGTCGTGGGTCATGATGTCCAGGTAGAGGTTTGTCTCGCGGTGGGCCGCCTCCAACCGTTTGTGGAGCATGCTCCGGAGGACACCTGAGCCGATCTCTCTCCCGATCGCTTCAAGAAGGTGGCGCTCCTCATCCTCAAGCCCCTGCCTTCCCTTGCTTCCCACAAACAGCGCACCGACAACGACCGACTCCGCAAGGATCGGGATGCAGGCAAGGGCAGACACCCCGAGCGATGCGAGGATCTCCTCCTCGACCGTGCCGGGCTTACTGCGCATTTCGATGTAGCGCGGCTGTCCGGCGATAAAGACAAAGTTCCAGGGCCAATGATGGACCTTTATCGCCCTGTTGCGGGAGAGATATCTCTTCGGGACGGCGTGGTGGCAGCGTGTGAGTGCCAGCGTCCGCTCCGGGTTGAGGAGGTAGGTCAGCCCCACATCGAAGACGAGCAGGTCCAGGGTCTTTGAGAGCGAAGTCTCAAGCAGTTCATCAAGCGAGAGGGACGATGCAGATACCCCCATAATCTGGTTGAGGATCTGAAGCTGCCTGTTTGCGGAGAGCAGCCCTTCGTTTGTCCTTTTCCGGCTCGTAACGTCCTGGATGGTCCCCTGGATGAGAACGGGCGTGCCGTCCTCGTTGCAGATGTTCTGGACAAATTCCCGGACCCACCTGGTTGTGCCGTCCTTTCGCACGACCCGGTAGACCTGGTCGGTGGAGAAGCCCGTAACCGCCTGCAGGCGGGCGGCGCTCTCCTGGAGGCGGGGGCGGTCATCCGGGTGCACGATCGCATCCCAGCGCACGGTCCCGGTGAGGAACTCACCCGCGGTATACCCGGTGATCGCCTCGACAGCACCATGGAAGAAGACGGGTTCAGAATCTACTCTCGTCTGGTAGGCTATACCCTGGAAGTTCTGGACGAACGAACGATACCGCTCCTCACTCTCACGGATCTGGCTCACCTCGTTCATCCTCCTGATGGTTCTGCCGAGCATATCCGCCGCAACCTGCAGGAGGTACTGCTCCCCGGTGTTGAAGACGTCCTCCGGGCGCGGCGAGGGTTCTGACAGGTAGGCAACTTCTATACTTCCCACCCTTCGCCTGTTCACCCGGATATCCACGGTAATCTTTCCGGGTGTCTCCCGGTAGCGATGGGTGTATACAGCACCGTCGTGCGTGATGCGGACACCCATCCGTTTGGGGTGGGGAAACCCGGACGGGAGGACCCGGGCGACCTCGCAGAAGAGTTCCGCGGGAGGGATACCGGGGGTATCGATCAACCGGGAGATCCTGTGCAGCGCCCGGACCCCTCGTTGATCTTCGCAGCCCCCCGGGAGCGGCGACGCATTGTCCACCTTCCGGCCGGTGACGTCTCGCATCCGGAGCACCCACATCCCCATGAAGGGTTCCTGTTCTATCTTCTGGCTGGAATAGACAAACCGCTGTTCCTCCCCCCGTGCGTTCTGCACTGGGAGTTCAAGACCCGGCACCTCAATCCCATCACGCACCGCGGCGAGGAGTCCCCGGGCGCTCTCGTGCTCCCGCAGGAGCGGCACCAGGTGCGTATCGAGAACCAGGGGTGCATCACACCCCAGGATCTCTTCCTCAGAGGTCGATAGGATATCCGCAACATAGGCGTTTACCCAGGTCACCTGCATATCCCGGTCGAGCACGAGAACTCCCACACCGGGCTCGTCGAGGATCTGAAATGCCCGCTCAGGGTGGGCGGATACTGGATCCGTTACGCTCATATGAGAATTCTGCCCCCTTGAAGTAATTATCGCGTGAAAATTATATTCATAAAATCATCTCCCGGGTGATAAGAGATTTGCGGTTACAACCCGCCTGAACACTGATAATCAGCAGTTTCACCGGCAATGCAAACGCTATTATGATCCTCCTGGGGGCCTGATTCTGTCTTTCGCCGCCTCTCACCACCCTGCTCCTCCGGCGGGCCCGCTCAACTCCCCTAACCCCTATGCTCCTGCGGGCATCATCGGCCCCGGCAGTAATTCTTAAAGACTACCGTGTAACCAGAGCCCCTGCCATGAAGACTATGCTGACTGTTGTCGCCCTGCTCCTGCTTGTGAGCCTCACCGCGGGCTGTACCGAGGATGCGGGAGACCGGACACCCCCGCTTACAACGATGCCGGCGCTGGAGGTGCGGTCCGGTGCCTTCGCGAACGGCACATCGATACCTGTCCGGTATACCTGCGACGGGGAGGACATATCACCGCCGCTCTCCTGGAGCGGTGTGCCCGACAGTGCGGAGAGCCTTGCCCTGATCATGGATGACCCTGATGCACCGGGAGGAACCTTCACCCACTGGGTTGTCTACAACATCTCCCCGGAAGAGAGCGGGCTTGTGGAGGGACTGCCCCGCGAGCAGCAGCTTCCTGGGGGTCCGCGCCAGGGAAACAGCAGTTTCAGCACCGCTGGCTACGGCGGGCCGTGCCCTCCCCCCGGGAAGGCGCACCACTATATCTTCCACCTCTACGCGCTCAATGTGAGCCCGGATCTCCCCAAAACCTCCGACCGGCCGGCCCTTGAGGCGGAGATGCAGGGGCACATCGTCGCCGAAGGGGTGCTCGTAGGAACGTATCGCCGGTAAGGAGGACGTTACAGGCCGGTATGTGCGGTAGAGATGGAGCGGGGCGTTGCGGCCCCCTTCCCGGGCGGCGAAGAGCCACGTTCCACAGCCCGGGGAAAGGCCTGCATCATCCGGGCAGCCGCAGATAGCATCTCATGACCGTTTCCGGCTATCCCGGACAAAAAAGGTATCAGATCTTTTCTAACCGGCGGTTCACCTCGCCCCAGTTTGCGACGTTCCAGAACGCGTCGACGAACTGGCCCCGGTTGTTCTTGTAATCGACGTAGTAGGCGTGCTCCCATACGTCGAGCACCATCAGGATCTGGAACGTCGGGTAGACATTGTTGTTGTGCTTTTCGATCTGCATTATCATCGGGCGGTCTGTCATGGTGCAGTATGCCAGTGCTGCCCAGCCCGAGCCCTCGACGCTCGCGGCTGCCTTCGAAAACTCCGCCTTGAACCGGTCAAACGAGCCCCACTCCCGGTCGATCAGGTCCGCGAGAGCGCCGCCCGGGGTTCCGCCGCCGCCCTTACCGGCCGGCGCCATGCCCGGCCAGAAGAGGGTGTGCAGGATGTGGCCGCCGATGTTGAACGAGAGTTCCTTCAGGAGCGCTTTCATATCGACGTCGGTTCCTTCCCGTCGCGCCTTCTCCAGTCTCTCAAGGTTCGCATTCGCCCCAGTCACGTAAGCCTGGTGGTGCTTATCGTGGTGCAGGGAGAGTTGCTCCTTTGAGATATGCGGCTCAAGGGCATCTGGCGCGTAGGGCAGGGGTGGCAGTTCATACTTCTTCAGCGATTCTGTGACTATCTTCTGTGCAGTCATAGCTATCATTTCAAAAGATGAGGAGGATCTATTTCATGGTGCCGGTCCAGGCTCGGCCCCGCACAGGATCCTTCCTTCCTGTCTCCGGGTGCCGGAGAATGGTCGGGCACGCTATCGTGGTATACAGGTCTCCTGGAAATCTCATCTGGCGGCTTTTATCCTCAAAAACCCCGTTTCGTCCTTCCAGATTCCTGGAACGGTGGTGCAATCCTGACCGTAAGGGTTAAGTGCGCTGGTACGGTGGATGGTATCGACTGCCTCGCGTGCACTGTTGCACAGAAAAGCCGGCCTTGATCTCCCCGGTCCCGGGCCTGACGGTGACCGGACCTGCCGGGAGGCATCCCGCATATCTCACTACCCGATAACGGTGAACCCCCTATGAGGACGGCAGCACGTATCTCGCTCTTTACCGCCACGCTCATGGTGCTGATCATACTCGTTCTCTTTCGGGATCTTCACCTCATACTCATCGAGGCCGGGTGGGGTTTCTTCGCGCGGGTGCTCTCTCTTCTCCTGGTCGCTGTCGCCCTCTTTGGTGTGATCCAATTCGTAAGCTACGCCGACCACCTCCTACGGTCATTCTATGCCTATCCCGGACGCCCCATGCTGCCGCCGCGAGAGAGGGGGCCTGCTGCCTCCCGCATCGCCGTATTCATCCCGGTCTACAACGAGGATCCGTGCGTGGTCGAGTCCTGTGTCCGGGCATGTACGGGGATCGCCTACCCGGAGGTCTGCATCTACCTCCTCGATGACTCCGCCGATCCGCAGAAGCGCATGGCGATGCAGGAGATCGGCCGTAAATACTGCCTTCGCTACATTCACCGCGGCCACCGGCAGGGCTTCAAGGCAGGGGCAATCAACCACGCCCTCGCTCTCCTCAACAGCGACACGCCGTATCTCCTGGTGATCGACGCTGACCAGAAAGTAAAACCAACGATCCTTGCCGAACTCGTCCCGCTCCTTGAGGCCGACCCGGGCGTATCCTTCATCCAGACTCCCCAGTTCTTCCGATCGGAGCCGCATGACCCGATAAGCGTCACGTTCTCATACCAGCAGCATATCTACAACAAGCATGTCTGCCGGGGACTCTCTGTCAACAATACCGCCATGCTGACCGGTTCAAACTGCATCTTCCGGGTGAGCCACCTCATCGCTATTGGGGGGATGGATGAGACGTGTATCGCCGAGGATATCGCCACCGCCTTTGCGTTCCATCTCCGGGGATACCGCGGGATATTTCTCGATACCGTATATGCGGAAGGTATCGCGCCGCCGAACCTTGCGGCCTACTTCACGCAACAGTTCCGCTGGGCATACGGCAACACCCGGCTCCTCGGGACGATTCTCCGACAGATCATAAGGTGCCCACGGTGCATGGCCCCGTTGCAGTGGCTCGAGTTTGTCGTGATCGTCTCGATCTACCTCTTTGGCGGGATGAACGTTGCGCTCTTCCTCCTCCCCGTCGCCACGCTGCTCTTCGGCATCCCGATCCTGCCGGTCTGGCTCCCTCTCGTCTTTGCCGTGGTGCTGATCGTGGTGATCGCGATCCAGGTCATCATCAGCATCCGTGAGCGGCACTACTCCCTGCGCGACCTGGCACTCTCGCAGGCGATCTTCAACAGCCTTGCATTTGTCTACAGCCGGGCGATCTGGTACGCCGTCTCGGGGAAGCAGGTGCCGTTTGTCGTGACGCCCAAGGTAGCATCACAGTCCACCGGCCGGTCCCGTGTCAGGATTACGCCGGTCCTCATCGTGATTGCGGCCGTCCTGGTCTCGATGCTTGCCGGCACCGCGAGGCTTATCTCGGGTGGGTTGGACGCCGGTATGGCAATCCCGCTCTTCTGGGCCTGCTATACGCTGGTCGTCCTCTCATCGTTCCTGGTGGTCTGGAGGAGGGATGCGAAGAAAGCGCCTGGGAAGCGGTATGGGCTGACCCGGCGGTAATGGTTCAATGGGATCTAAAATTTCACATAAAAATCCTCTCGAAATTTGAAACGGAGTTCAGTTTGCTGCGCTCTAAAATGCGACATACCAGCGGTGAATCGTCCTACGGGATTTTTCATCGGTTGCGCCTGTGGCCGAACGCGGCCTCATCGGCGTTTTCCATAATAACCTCCCCGGTTTGGGCAACGGGGGTCCTGGCTCTGTTCCATCACGCCTGGGCACGGCTTTTGTGGGGAGGGGGCTCGCCCATATGCGCTAACGTTCGGTATGGAGACTCGTGAGGATACCGTCCAATCCAGGAGACGAACGTCGGTTTCGGGCACTATTGGTGGTCTGCGGGCAATCGTCCAGTTCTCCTGATCCTTATCGGGGGGCAATCGGCGAGCGCCCGACCGGTTCGCTCTGGGAGGTTATCAGGCCCGGGCAGGGTGGGGGTTTCGCGGTACCGCCGCCTTGCGGGGAGGGGGCGAGCCCCCTCCCCTGCCCCCACCCCCAGGGTGATTCCCACCACGGTCCACTACCCGGGTGAGACGGAGGATCCTCCGCGTTCAGCAGAACTGGTACGGGGGTTCAACCGAGCTTGCACCTCGCCGACAGCCAACCCGGAACGCATTGCACCCATGGTTGCGTTCGCGCCAATGGGGCGAGCCCGGGGAGCAGGCTGTTCTCATCCGTGCAGCATGGGGCGAAGCCTCATGAGCGTTTCACACAACGTTGCTTCACGCAGATGTGCGCGAAGTCTGTAGGGATTCTAGCCCTGCCCTCCCCCTTCGCGTGAGGTGGTGATCCGCCTCATACCTGCACATGAAGATATCCTGAAGCAGTAAGAACAGGAGGAACCCATATGAGTCCCTCACCACCAAAAGCGGGCAGAAAAAGTATTTTTGGGGAACGAGTCTCTCAGCGGAACCTCTGCCAGAGGATCCTCCCCATCACCCGGAAGGTGAAGTCAAGTTCCTCGAAACTCGGGATGCCTCGCTCCCTGAGGATCTTGCGGCCCCGTTCCATGGAGTCTCCGCCGAGCAGCGTCCCGACGATCACGTTCTCGGTCTTCTCCGAGAACCGGACGATCTGGTTTGCCAGCTGGTCGGACCCTATGACGAGGTTTGGGAACCCGACCACGAAGGCCATATCCCAGCAGTCCTGGTGCCTGGCGAGAACCTCGAAGACCTGCTCAAACCGCTTCTCACTGGCATCACCGAGGAGGTCGATCGGGTTGTTCTTGTTCCAGAAATCTGGCAGGATTTCGTTGAGTTCCTTGAGGACCTTCGGCGGCAGGTTGATCAGGTCGACATTGTAACGCTCGGCGTAGTCGGACGAGAGAACGGCAAACCCCCCGGCGTTCGTGATCACGATCGCCCGCTTGCCCCTGGGGTAGCCCTTGGGGAGCGCCAGCATCTCCGCGACCTGGAATGCGCCGGTCAGGGTATGGACGGGGATAACGCCCGATTCACGGAACGCTTCCATGTAGACGTCGTATGATCCGGAGAGCGAACCCGTGTGGGACGAAGCCGCCTCCTGCCCTTTTTGGGATGATCCGGACTTGATCGCCACGACGGGTTTGGTCTTTGAGACCTCGCTGACCACCTTCATGAAGGTCTTACCGTCCTGGAGTTCCTCGACGTAGAGGATGATGCCCTTGGTCTTTGGATCACGCTCCACGAACCTGAGGTAATCGATGAAGTTAAGGTCAGCCTGGTTGCCCACTGAGACAACGGCGGAGAACCCGATATCCTGCGTGATGCTCCAGTCGACCACCGTGTTGATGATGGCGCCGCTCTGGGAGATGAAGGCGATGTTGCCTGGTTTGGGTGACTGGTGGACGTAGGTGGTATCGATGCCCCGTGGGGGTATGATCAGCCCGAGGCAGTTCGGGCCTATGATCCGCGTGCCGTAGCCCTTTGCTATCTCGAGGACACGGTCCTCCAGCGCTTTTCCTCCCTCTCCCATCTCCTTGAACCCGGCGGTGATGATGACGGCCATGTTCACTCCCTTCTGCCCGCACTCCTCGATCACGGAAGGCACGTGCTTTGCCGGGACCGTGATGACCGCCATATCAACGGGGTTCGGGATATCCAGGATGGAGGGATACGCCTTGAGCCCCTGCACTTCCGGGCGCTTGTTGTTCACCGGGTAGAGTTGACCGGGGAAGTGGAGGAGGTTGTGCATGACGGCATAGCCCATCTTTTTTGGTTCTGACGATGCCCCGATGACCGCTATGGAGCGAGGCGTGAAGTACTCGATCGGCACGAACGGCCGCTCCTTTGCCGTTGTCTCTACTGCTGTATCGTCAACAAAGACCCGGGCGTCGACGATGCAGGCACCCGACTCGTAGAGCCTGACCGGGTTGATGTCGAACTCGACGACGTTCTTGTTCTCAGCGAAGAACCGGCTGATAGCCCAGATAACCGAGATGAGCGCCTCCTCGTCCCGGGGTTTCGTCCCGCGGTAGCCCTTGATCATGGGGTAGCCGTGAATCTCGCTGACCATCTCCCGGATGGATTCTTCGGAGACGGGCAGGATCCGCAGCGTTACGTCCTTCATCAGTTCAACGAGCGTGCCCCCCATACCGAAGGTGAGCACCTTGCCAAACGCCGGGTCAGTCTTCCCACCGACGATCAGCTCAAGCCCCGGGGCCGCCTGCTGTACGACAAGGACGCCTTTGATCTCGGCTTCGGGGTTGAACGCCTTCACGTTCTTGACGATTTTATCAAACGCCTCCCCTGCTGCCTGTTTCGACCCGATACCGACAATCACACCGCCCGCATCACTCTTGTGAATGATCTGGGGCGAGTAGATCTTCATGACGACCGGAAAGCCGATCTTCTCTGCCGCCTTGGCCGCCTCGGCAGCCGTCTGGACGATTGCATGCTCAGGCACCGGCACTCCGTACTGTTTTAGGAGATCGTATGATTCGAACTCGCTCAGCATTCTCTTGGCCATGGTTGTTTCCTCAAATATTCGAGCATCTCTATGGTTCTGCAGTTCATGTTCCCGGGCAGATGAACCGCCTCCTGGAAAGCCAAACCGGCAGGTCAGTATGAACTGTACAGGGTGGTCTCAGATTCGTTTTATAGGTTTTGTAATGATTCTACATGACAAATTCATTCGGGGATGCCTGCGGCATTCCTGAATTTCGCCATTCTGTCTCTGGAATGTGGATACCACAGAGTAAATGTTCCATTTTTTGGCTTCTCGTGGAAGGCATCTCCTGTGGATGCCTGATCCCCGGACCGGGGCCTTCGCTGAAACCCGCCGTCCTGCGCTGGGTGGGAAGAGACCGTGTCGCGCTCGTGACGAGGCCTCCTGGGAGTGTTGTCGGGCAGGTTGTTCTCTGAAACCTCTCTGTTGGGGGTGGAACACCCGCTCCCGTCCACCACATTCGGTACAGCGAGGGGTAAAAGGGCATGTGTCAACAACCCTGTGGCCCAGGCTCATTCAGCAGCTCGTTCCCGTTGGTCGGAACTCAGGGTCGTTGGTAGCCTTTGTGAGCCGGTGATAATCAGAATACTTTCAGAGGCTTAACTGCTGATCGCAATCTTTTATTCGCGGCATTTATAAATCAGATGAAAATCAGAGATAAAAATCATGATGGGGCAGCACCCTGCAGTGGATCGCCGGGCAGTATATACTCTCTTTGTAATCGGTTTTTTTGCAATCTTCTCGACGACCATCTCAAAGAATCCGGTGCTGCCTCTGTTCTCGCAGGCCCTGGGCGCCGGTGATGTGGTCATCGGTCTGGTTGCGGCGGTCTCCCCGCTCGCCGGGATCCTGTTCTCGTTCCCGGTGGGGGTTCTCTCGGACCACCTGGGCAAGAGGAGACTGCTCATCATATCCGGAGCGATATTCCTTTCGGCACCTCTGCTCTACCTCTTCATCTCCGATCCGCTCTGGCTGATCCCGGTCCGGTTCTTTCATGGGCTGGCGACTGCAATCCTCGGGCCGGTGATCGCTGCGATGATTGCGGTGCGGTTTCCGGAGAAGAAGGGAGAGATGCTCGGGCAGTATTCTTCTGCAACCCTGATCGGGAGAACTCTTGCCCCGCTTGTCGGCGGGGCCATCATCTCGTTCTTCGTCTTCTACCCCGGGCTCGTTCCTTACCGGATGGTGTACCTTGCTGCAGCAATCGCCGCAGTGCCGGTGGCAGTCCTGATCCTCCTCTACCGGGAGGAGACCCCGGCTCCTATCACAGTCCTCCCGTTCTCGGCCTTCCGCAGGAGTTTCGTAACGTTCTTCACGGACCGTAAACTGCGGGCAACGGCACTCGTGGACATGGCGACCTACTTTGCCTTTGGAGCGTTTGAGACGTTTCTGCCGCTCGTATTGCTCTCCCGGGGAATGGGTGCGTACCAGACCGGGATCCTGTTTGCCGCCCAGACGCTGATCATCGCGGCGACAAAACCATCCTTCGGCAGGATCTCCGACCGGATCGACAAACGTATCCAGATTGTCATAGGTCTCTTCGTTCTGGGGTGCTCGGTTGCCGCTATTCCGTTTGCGTCAGGGTTTACAGCGTTCCTTCTCATAAGTTCCCTTCTTGCTCTGGGTATGTCGCTCTCCACGGTTGCGACCAGTGCGTACGTCGCAGATGTTGCGCAGAAAGAAGAGATGGGGGCCTCGATGGGGGCATTATCATCCATCATGGATATCGGGCATTCTGCAGGTCCTCTCGTCACCGGAATCATTGTTGCCAGCGGCGGCTTCGGCCCTGGATTCTTCGCCAGTTTCCTGATCGCTGTGGCGGTCTGCGGGTTCTTTGTGCTGTCAGTTCGGGACCCGGCACCAGAAACGGGGAGTTGATATGGTTTAGAACAGAATTTGGGCATCTTTCGGTTATCGACATGAAGATATTTAACCAGCATGAACCGTCAGAATTGCAATCAGAGCGCCTAAAATAGATAACGTGGGACAAAACAAGGTAATAGCATCGAGCACATCCCAAAATTACCCTGCGACCAAATATCCACATGGTTCAGAGCATTCTGACGCACGATCGCAAAGAATTGAGCAATATCGAGCGTCAAAAGCGCTGACACGGCTTTTCCACGGGGTATCGCCTCGCGGGGGAGGGGCCGGGAGGGGGCGTCCCGGAAGAGGCGTTTTGGGACGACCTCATCATAAAAAAACTAAAACCGCAATCAGAAAATGCTGCTATGGGGATTCGAACCCCAGTCGTAGGAGTGAGAGTCCTACATGATTGGCCGGTCTACACTATAGCAGCGCGTGCACCACTGTGCTCTACATAATTGGAGTTCTTGGTACTTATACCTATCCTTCCCCTTCCGGTCCCCGGTTCTGCTACCGGCCGGAGAATCAGAGCAGGATTCTGGCGTTGTTCTCTCCTCTCCTCCGTGATTTTCCGGATAGACATCAATAAGTATCTTCCCGGCATATCTGTATCGGCAGCTATGAGCAGTGTCGAAGAGCAGATTCGGGAACTTGAGGACGAGCTCAAGAACACCCCGTACAACAAGGCGACCTCCAAGCACATCGGTCGCCTCAAGGCGAAACTCGCGAAGATTCGCGACGAAGCGGTAACCCGGGCCATGGCCTCGTCCGGCGGAGGCGAGGGCTACTCCGTGAAGAAGTCGGGAGATGCCACTGTCGTCCTGGTCGGTTTCCCGTCCGTGGGAAAGAGTACGCTGCTCAACAGGCTCACCGGCACCAACCTGAGCGAGACGGGGGCTTACGCCTTCACGACCCTCTCCGTTATCCCGGGTTCGATGGAGCACCGGGGCGCAAAGATCCAGGTTCTGGATATCCCGGGCCTGATCGCCGGCGCCGCTATGGGCAAAGGGCGCGGAAAAGAGGTTATCGCCGTCGTGCGGAGCGCTGACCTGATCCTCATCCTGGTCGATGTCTTCAACGAGCAACATACGGACGTCCTCCTCCGCGAGCTCCACGATGCCGGGATCAGGATCAACCGGCACAAACCCGACATCACCATAAAAAAGGCTGGCAGCGGCGGTATCAGGCTCAACACCGTCGGCAACGTCGATCTCGAGATCGAGGAGATCCGCTCAATCCTCGCGGAGAACAAGATCGTCAACGCTGATGTCCTGATCAGGGGCGAGGTCACCCAGGATGACTTCATCGATGCGATGATCGGCAACAGGGTCTACGTCCCTGCGTTCATCGCGGTCAATAAGGTCGACCTGGTGGACGAGAAGACGCGGGCAGAGATAGAGAAGAAGTTGACCCGGCGGTTCGGCGAGCCGCCTGTCATGGTATCGGCACACAGCGGCTACCGCATCGAAGACCTCAAGGACACCATATTCGATAGCCTGGAGTTCATGCGCGTCTATCTCAAGCCCGTCGGCGGCCCCGCGGATATGGAAGAGCCGCTGATCATCCGGATCCCGGCAACGGTCGAGGACGTCTGCAACCGCCTCCACCGGGACTTCGCGGACAAGTTCCGGTATGCGAGGGTCTGGGGCGAATCGGCAAAACACGACGCGCAGCGTGTCGGAATCACTCACCAGCTGGCGGACGGGGACATCCTCTCCATCGTCACCCGCCGCTGATCACTCTTTTGAGGGTTGGAAGGGGCGCATCGGTCTTTATGGCCGTTCCTGAGTAGTGTGCGCGGCTTGCCCGGTATCCGAGCGCCTCTAACTGTTCGATGACGGTTGCGATGCTGCCGGGCGAAACCCGCTCTGCTTTCGCGATGACGTGGTAGTCGTAGTGGCTCGAGGTCTCCAGCTCCCGGCGGCAGGTATCAAGCAGCCGCGCGATCCTCGGGCCGGTTCCGGCCGCAACGTCGGGCAGCGCCTCCTGCATCCGGCAAAGCGTCCGGTCGTCGTTGATGCTTCCTGTCCAGAGGGGGCCGACCGGCACGAGGTTTGCGCCGCAGAGCGCGCATACCTCTGGTTCGGGGAGCATCCCGGTCTGCTCTGAGCGGTAGAGGCAGTGCGGACACTGCATCACGTAGCCGATCCGCGCAAGCGTCCGGTCGGCCGCCGCCGCCCCGTCCCTGAGCGCCAGATGCAGGCGGTGGAAGTGCTCGTGCGCGTAGCAGAAGAGCGGTTCAACCCCCCGGTCGTACTTGATCACCTCGCGCACCACAAACCCGAGCAGCGTCCGGAGGCCGACCTCGGCGTGGTACTCGGTGTTCCGTGGGCGGGAGAAGTAGCGGCGCATACCTGCTTTTAAGTGTGCCCCGCAGAGGGGTGCGGTATCGGTGGCGGTGACGAAGAGATAGTTCCCGGCGCTCCGGGCCGCGGAATCGATGAAGGGTGCCGGCGTCCCGAAGGGGTCGAGGTCGACGGCATCAAACCTCCTGCTGCTCATCAGCGCGTTTGCATCCTCCCTGGTGACCTCGGCGTTGAGGCCCAGCGTCCCGACGTTTCCCCTGATCAGGTCGATGGCCTTCGGGTTATGGTCGTTGATCGTCACTGGAATCCCGACCTCGCGTGCCACCCGGAGCCCCCGGACGCCGGACGCCCCCATGGCGTCAAGGTAACTCTCTGGCCGCAGGGTGGAGAGCAGGAGGACGGTGGAATCCCGGTTCAGCTCCATGCGCGGATTGTAAAAGACCGGACCGCCTCCAGGCGGGAACTGAAGGTGAGGATCCTGTTTTGGCACGAAAAACCGGGTTTTCCCTTCAGTAACCTCAACAATATCCATGCTTCCGAAAAAGTGGATGCTCGATACCCTTATACCTTCTTATGAGTAATACTATTGCTCCGATATGTGGGCTTGTGGCCTAGCCAGGATATGGCGTCAGCCTCCTAAGCTGAATATCGGGGGTTCGAATCCCCCCAAGCCCGTCGCTTTTCATGCGAAATTTCATGCGCAGCGTTGCGTCACGCAGAAGAGCGCGTTGCCTTGACGCCCGCGTGCTTGCTGCCCTTCCTCAGCGCTCCCCCGCGTGGCTTTCCGCGTGAGGTTACTTGCATTCCGCCTTTCGCGCATCAAAACCCGTAAATTAAGATGAAATAGTCCACTACTGGAGCGTTTATAAGGCAGAGCGAGAGGCTGCACGCATGAAAGCGACCTACTCCCCGGGCTTCCCGGGCAGTGGACCGTGGTGGGAATCACCCCGGGGGTGGGGGCAGGGGAGGGGGCTCGCCCCCTCCCCGCACAAGCCGGAGTCGGGGAGCCTCCCCGTCGCCAAACCGGGGCGGTTTTCATGGGATATTTAGCTGAAATGCTCCACTACCATGAGGCCGTACCTCATGGACGATTCCGAGAATCCCGGCCGGCAGACACCGGGTTATTTATCGTTCGCGCTTCAAACTCTTCGGGAATGAGTGTCTCCGCTCTCGTCAGGATTACCCGCCCGCACAATGCCGTCGTTGCCGGCCTCACCGCACTCCTCGGGTACCTCATCGCCACAGGGACGCTCACGTCGCCGTCGCTCCTGCTCGCTGTGGTCGTCGTGCTCGTCACTGCCGCCGGGAATGTCATAAACGACGTCTACGACATCGAGATCGACCGGATCAACCGGCCCGAACGGCCCATACCCTCGGGAGAGATCAGCCTCCGGGGGGCGAAGGTGTACACGGTGGCGCTCTTTGCCGGTGGGATTGCGCTCGCCGCCCTGACGACGCCGCTCTGCCTCCTGATCGCTCTCATCAACTCGGTGATCCTGGTCGCCTACGCCGTCTGGCTGAAACGGACACCGGTCTTTGGCAACGTCGCCGTCGCCTACCTGACAGCGAGCATATTCCTCTTTGGCGGTGCGTTTGCCGGCATCGAGGGGCTGATCAGGAATATATCGCTCGCGACGATCACGTTCCTCGCCACCGTTGCACGAGAGGTCCTGAAAGACGCAGAGGACGTGGACGGTGATGCGGCCGGGGGCGCACGCACCCTCCCGATGATCATTGGTATCCAGGGGACCGGGGTGGTGGCGTTCGCCTGCGCTTGCGGCGCCGTGGCGGCAAGCATCCTCCCCATCGGCGACTGGTGGGGCCTCTTCTACCTCATCGCCATCGGGTTTGTGGACGTCGTCATCCTCTTCGGGGCCTCGCGGGGTCTCCGGTGCACCACACCCGATTGTGTCCGGGAATCCGGGGCAACCTCGATCCTGCGGGCCGGGATGTTTGCCGCGCTCGCGGTCTTTGCGATTGCCGCGGTGATGTGAGCCGGGATGACACATGCTCTCAAGGATACTGTGGTCTCAAGACCTCTCCGTGACCCTTCCCCCGCGGCGAAGAGCCACCACGGCTACCGCCCCGGGGCGAACTCGGAGGGAAGGCCGTTTTC
>Ga0265294_10000867_pt1 | contig 40818 bp, 33 predicted proteins | sample MunlanPumphouse3_FD_192504 | JGI IMG/M metagenome (GOLD analysis project Ga0265294, IMG submission 192504) | Groundwater microbial communities from a municipal landfill in Southern Ontario, Canada - Pumphouse #3 | ecosystem: Environmental > Aquatic > Deep subsurface > Groundwater | place... | reverse complement strand
GTCCCACAGATCTTTAAATTTCATTATTTCGCGGCGGCAAGCTTGGTTATATTCTTCCACGGAGATAGATTTTCCGATATCTTCCTTGGTGATCCCCAAAGTTTTTTCAACACCCAATTCCACCGGCAGACCGTGTGTATCCCATCCGCCCTTACGGCCCACATATTTCCCTTTCAGGGTTTGATAACGACATACCAAGTCCTTGATTGTACGAGCCATTACGTGATGGATTCCGGGAGTTCCGTTCGCAGAAGGCGGACCTTCAAAAAACACAAAAGACTCCGCGCCTTCACGGTTTTTCAAACTTTTGGCAAAAACATCATTTTCTTCCCAATATTTTTGCATTTCTTTCCCAATCTCAGATAAGTTAAGTCCGCGATATTCAGTATATTTACTCATTTTTCTCTATTTAATAATTTCCGTGCAAAGATACAAGATTTTTCAAAAACGGCAATATGAAAAACGATGGAATCAGCAATTATAGATTCAACATGCAAAGTGTCAATATATAATATGGTATTGAATCGGTGGGAAAATGGTGAATCGGAAACCAGCAATTATTTTTGCTGTAGTTTGGCAGCTTCTTCTCTTGCGCGATACTCATTGAAACAGCGGCGGCAAAGGGGTTCATAGCTATCTTTTTCGCCTAACAGCACTTGTTTGTCATTGACGACCAATCTATGCGAAAATTGAGCCAAGTCCCCGCATTTAACACAAATGGCGTGTGTTTTAGTAACATATTCTGCGACAGCCATTAAACGCGGCATCGAGGCAAACGGATTCCCTAAATAATCCATATCCAAGCCGGCAACGATAACACGTATTCCGCTATCTGCTAATTTGTTACAAACTTCTACTATTCCTTCGTCAAAAAATTGCACCTCATCGATGCCCACCACTTCGACGGTTTCCAAATTCACGTAAATAAGTATTTCGGCAGAATTATGAACCGGCGTAGAAATCATGGAGGTGGAATCGTGCGAAACGACCTCTTCCTCGGCATAACGCACATCAATTGCCGGCTTAAAAAGCTCAATTTTCTGACTGGCAAAATTGGCACGACGAATCCGCCGCAATAATTCTTCTGTTTTGCCGGAAAACATTGAGCCACAAACGACTTCTATCCAGCCCCTGTTGATGCTTCTGTCTGCTTTACTTTCTAAGAACATTTTTTTTGTTGGTATTAAAAAAAATTGTATTTTTGAACGCTTTTTTAAAACGCAAATTTATAAAAACATTTTAATTTTAATGACATATTCCATGAATAGTTTTGAACAAAATACCACCAACCGTCAAAAATTAACTCAAATTATTGATAACTTGCGCTTTATCAACGAAAATGTTACCCAAATCAATGCGATTGAACGAGATATTATCCTTCAAAATTTGCGAGACGCATACGAGATAGTTTTGCATTATGAACTTACAGATAAGCCTAAAAGTGAAGAAATAATTGTTGAAACTGTAGAAAATCATTCCGATGAAAATAGTGAACCAATTTTAGAAGAAACTGAAACATTTTCTCCCGAAAATGAAACGGAAGTTACAGAAGAAGTGAATACGGAAGCCATGATTGCCGAAACTGCCAACACAGAAACTCCGATTGAAGAAGCGGAAATTGAAATGCCGGAAATTGATTTTGAGGATGAAACAACACTCATTCCCGCTGAACCGGAAAAAACCGAAGAAATGCAACCTGATGCACCTGAGCTGACAACCTTATCTGAAAAATCTGAAAATATTGAAATACAAGATATTAATATACCAGAAGCCACAGTGCCGACCCTTCCGACAGAACAAACAAAAGCAGTGGCCACCTCTATTTTAGACGATGAAAGTGACATTTTGGACTTCTTGTCCGCAAAGATTTCATCTAACGAAGATGCTGAAATAGAAGAGTTGGATATTCTTGAAGAATCTAAAATAGAAGATGTTAGGGAACCGGAAATAGCACAGGAAGAAGAAAATCCGACCATAGTACAAGGAGAAGAACCCATGCAAGCAGCCGCTCCCATTGTTGAAAAAACTTTCGAAATGCAAAAGCCGGAAGCACCACAGAGTGAGAAACCAAAGAAATCGGAAGCAAAAACGATTGAGAGTCTCTTATTTCCTGATGAACCGACAACTACTCCCAAACGCTCTCTCAACGACCTGCTCTCACAACAAAAAGAAGACCATTCACTTTCCAATAAATTCCAAAACGCAAAAGTTGAGGATTTGTCAAAAGCCATTTCGGTTAATGATAAATTCTTATATATCAGAGAATTATTCAGAAATAAGGGTGAAGAATACAGCATAGCCATTCAAAAATTGAATAAGTGCCAAACGATTGAGGAGGCTTTTGAGGAAATTGAGTTGTTGAAAAAATACTATTTTTGGGACACCACAACGGCCCCCTATTTGTCACTTTGCGACTTAGTCAGAAGAAAATATCAATAATGAAAAAAATACTTTTTATATTAGTGGTTTGCCTCGCCGTTGGTGCAGTTTCGGCACAAGAAGAGGAGGTTCCGTTGCCTAAGAGTCTGGCATATAAACAGTACAAAAAAAACGGAGAAAAGAGGAAATTCGATTTCATTGCAGGCGGCTATTTCGGATTACAAATTGGGAATCTTACTTCCATTGATGTTTCTCCACATTTTGGAATATGTCCCGTCGATTTTTTATGTATCGGGATTGGCGGCACGTATATGTTTGCCTATTACCACGATAGCTATTACCCGATAAACAGAAAAAGTCATGTTTTCGGAGGAAATGCTTTTATAGAAGGATATATCTGGGACAGACTTGTAATTCATGCTGAGTATGAGTTTTTGAGCTTTCCTCAGCAAGATAAAACGAGACTCAACTCGCACGCTCTTTTGGTCGGAGCGGGCTACCAACAGCAAATTACCGAAATGATTTACATATACGGACATATTCTCTTTCCCGCTTATTCCACCGAAAAAGTGTACCCCCTCGCTAATTATCGGTTAGGCATTAACGTCAAATTTTAGCCTTATGAACGCGGTAGAAAATCTACTATCCAAACGATTATTAAAAGCAAAAGACAATCAATATACGCGCCCAATCATCAGATTATCAGTGTTGGGAATATCTATTTGCTTAATAATCATTATTTTAGCGTTATCTATTTCTACCGGTTACAAAAATGCCATCGAAAAAAAAGTCATTGACATGGGTTCCCATATTCGTATTTCCAATTATGATATGAATTACTCATTCGACCCCAAGCCATTCGATAAGAATCAGCTTTTTTTAGAAGATTTAAAATCCAACCCCGATATTGCAAATTTTCAATATTTTGCGACGAAAGTGGGAATTATCAAGACGAAAGACCAAGTTGAGGGGATTATTGTCAAAGGAATTGATTCTACTTTTTCGTGGGAGCATTTTCGTAGTAATATGTTGGAAGGCAATACTTTACAAGTTAAGGATTCACAAATCTGCAACGGAGTTCTGATGTCGAAATCATTGGCACGAAAGCTCAAACTGCACATTGGCGACAAAGTCTATACTTATTTTGTACAAGACCCACCCATGCAACGCCGCTTCATTTTGGAAGGTACTTTTGAAACCGGCATGCCGGAATATGACGATAAATTTGTCATTGCCGATTTGCGGCATGTACAAAAATTAAACCGATGGGACAGCAATTATGTCGGTGGAATTGAAATACTTATTCGAGATTATGACCAATTGCAGGAAGTCGGCAATTTCGTCAATGACCAGATCGGCTACCAACTGAAAGCCGAAACCATTCAGCAAATTTATCCGGAAATTTTCCAATGGACGGAACTTTTTGACACCAACGTGATGGTGCTGATGACCATTACCATCTTTATTTGCATCGTGACGCTGATTTCCACATTTTTTATTATCATTTTGGAACAAACACCCAACATCGGAATTCTAAAAGCGATGGGATTAACCACACACCGTGTGCGTAAAGTGTTTATGCTGATTGGTTTACGAATTATCATAGAGGGAATGCTGATTGGTAATGCCATAGCTGTCGGACTATGCCTGATTCAGAAATACTTTCATCTCATCAAATTAGATGCAAGTTCATACTTTGTAGATTACGTTCCGATTGAGTTTAATATTCCCGTAATCGTGGCAATCAATGCGGGAATCCTTACCATTTGTTTATTAGTTCTGTTGATACCTGCTACGTTTGTCGCTAAGAAAAACGCTGCTATTCATGCAATTCAATTCGATTGAGGACAACAAGTCTCTCTTTTTCAGTTTGTTGAAAAGTGCTGATAAATTTCTTTAACATTTATTATGATTTCAAAAAAAATGTGTAACTTTGCTGACTTTTTTTTGACGTATGAAGAACTTATACATTTTAGCAGGCTGTAATGGTGCGGGGAAAACGACCGTGGCTTATCATATTTTGCCTGAAATACTAAAATGTAAGGAGTTTGTCAATGCGGATGAGATTGCGAAAGGAATTTCGCCGTTCCAGCCGGATAAAGTATCCTACGAAGCGGGGAAAATCATGTCGCGCCGAATCACTGATTTAATGAACCAAAACAAGAGTTTTGCGATTGAGACGACCCTTTCGGCACTCACTTACCGACAAAAAATCAAAGAAGCACAGAGCAAAGGCTACTGCGTAACGATGATTTTTTTCTGGCTTCAAAGTGTTGAACTTGCCAAAGAACGGATCCGTTTGCGCGTTATTGAAGGGGGACATTCCATTCCGGCTGACGTTATCGAACGCCGCTATAATAAAGGATTAATTAACTTTTTTCGATATTTTCTGCCCATTTGCGATAATGTCATGCTTTTCGACAATTCCAATCAATTCCCTAAATTAATCATGACCAAAACAAAAGGCAGACCAAACGAAATTTTTGATAACGAGATTTATAATCAAATACAAAATTGTTATGTCAGAAACTGAAATCCAAAAACTTCGAATTAGAATTATTAATGGACTTTCCATTTCTTCTCAAAAATTAATGAACGAAAAAAAGAGAGAACAGAGCCCGATCGCCGTTATAAAAAATAACCAAGTGGCGATTGTCCCGGCTGATGAACTTGCATATAATTTTAACAAAAAAATACCACTTTGAAGAGATTGACCTTTTCATCTCCTAAATTGCGCTACTTTCTTATCGCAATTATTGTAGCAGTTGTCTATAGCAATACACTTTCTCTTGATTATGCGTTAGATGATCGTATGATTATTTTTGAAAATAATTACACGCTGCAAGGTTTTAAAGGCACCCAAGATATTTTTAGTCAAGACGCTTTTACCGGCTATTTCGGCAAAGACAAAAATTTAGTCACGGGAGGCAGATACAGACCTTTGTCACAATTTACCTTTATGATTGAATATGAACTCTTTGGACAATCTATACACGACAAAGTAGGTTTGAATCGCGCCCCGCAAAATGAAGAACTATTTTCCGAAAGCCCTTTACCTATCATCAGCCACGCCGTTAATGTATTACTGTTCATTATTTTATGTCTCATTACATATCACGTCTTAAGAAAGATTTTTCCGAATTATGATCATAAAAAATGGTACTTGTCGCTTCCATTCATTGCGACACTTTTATTTGCACTTCATCCGCTTCATACTGAAGCTGTTGCCAATATCAAAGGACGCGATGAAATAATGTGCATGCTCGGTGCCATGTTTGCCGTCTTTTCTACTATAAAATATATGAATAAACGAAATATCTTGTGGCTGTTTGCGGCTTTTGCAGCCATGGTATTTGCTCTTTTTTCTAAAGAAAACGCCATTACTTTCTTGGCAATTATTCCGTTAGTAGTCTATTTTTTACCCAATACGAAAAAAAAATCGGATTATTTGATCACGTTAATCCCTATCGTCTTGGCAAGTGCCGCCTTCCTAATTGTGCGCAGTCAAGTGTTGGGCGGAATACTCAGTCAAAGCGAAACACCACATATTCTCAACAATCCGTTTGCTCAATCCACGAAAATCCAAGAAATAGCCACCGTTTTGATCACATGGGCTATCTATTTGAAATTGATGGTGTTCCCCTACCCGCTTACCCACGATTACTATCCCAATGAAATAGAAATTACCAATTTTTCCAATCCCGCAGTATGGCTTATTTTGATCGTACTCGGCTTCGTGGTCTATTACGCGATTCGGAATTTTAAAAAGAAAAATATCATTGCATTTGGAATCATCTTCTTTGCCGTTACTTTTTCGATTACTTCCAATCTAATATTTAACGTTGGAACTTTTATGAATGAACGATTCCTTTTCACTTCACTACTGGGATTTGCGATTATTGCGGCTTTTCTAATCCAAAAGCTGAACAAATGGCTCTCCGCAAAATGGATGTCCGCCATTTTTATCGTTATTTTTGCTATTTTTTCCATCCAAACTTTTGCCCGAAATTTTTCATGGAAAGATGATATTACCTTGTTTACGACAGATGTCAAGACTTCTTCGCAAAGTATCAAGTGCAATATTTCGGCGGGTGGCAGTTATTTGAAGTTGTACAATCAAAAAAATCAGGAAAAGTATCTGAAATTAGCAGAAAAACATCTGAAAAAAGCATTTGAGCTGGGTAATGTAAGTATGGAGGCCTATTCTTTGTTAGGAAATGTATATTTTCAAAAAAAAGAATACCCACAAGCCCTGCAATGTTACCAAACCGTCTTGCAAAACAATCCGAAAGATGCCTTAGCTGCTGCCAATGTTGAAGTTGTACAATTGGCAATGGGCAACGCGCAGATTCAAGAAGCCCATGACATTTTAAATCAGGGAGATGTGGCAGGAGCATTGAAAATGGGCGAAACACTGTTGGCACAAAAGCCTGATTCACCGGAAGTTCTCAACCTAATGGGAACCATTTACGGCAAAGGTCTGGAACAATTAGAACAATCCATTACGTATCTAAATAAAGCCGTGGAACTTTCTCCCAATTATGTGAGCGCATTGGAAAATCTGGGAATTGCATACGCCATGAAAAATCAGTTCGACTTGGCACTTCAATACCTGAACCGCGCTCACGAACTAGAACCTGATAATCAGAATGTTATCAATAATTTGCAAATGGTAAAAATGAATATGCAAAAGTAATCTCATCGCTTCATCATTGAATAATATCTATGCAAATCACAACTCAAGGTATCGTACTTCACAAAACCCGCTTTTCAGAATCAAGCATCATTGCTCAAATATTTACGAAAGATACAGGCGTTCAGAGCTTTATCATAAAAAATGCCTTTTCTAAAAAAAATAAAAACATCTTGGCACTTTTGGAAAATCTATCCATGGTAGAAGTTACTTTTGACGATAAAAAAAACAATATTCATTATTTAAATGATATCAATCTTTACTATCATTACACACTAATTCCTTTCGATATTGTAAGAAAAACAATATTTATTTTTTATAATGAATTGATATACAAACTTTTAAGAGAATATCGTACAGACGAAATCATCTATTGCTTTATTGAAGAAGCACTTCGGGAATTAGATAGTGAAGCGGCTTCATTGAGCGATATTCACCTACGATTTATGGTAAAATTGTCAAAAGTGATGGGATTTTACCCCAATGATAATTACATGGAACGACGACGCTATTTTTCAATCGAAGAATCGTCATTTACAGATCATTACTATGAAAGTCCGATGTACTTGTCCGCTAACGCCGCGAGCTACTTGTGGGACATCATGGAAGAAAAGCCTTATTCGCTACCGCCCAAGTCAGTGCGCCAAGAGTTGTTAGATGGTTTAATACGATTTTTTGAGATGCACAACGAACAAATTTACAAAATTGAATCTGTTCAGATTCTCTCGCAGATCTTAAATGATTGAAAACTATTTCGTTACCGCCTGAATGACGGTCTGAATGACGGTATCAACCTGTTCATCGGTTAAGTCGAAATAAACGGGAAGAGAAATTTCACGAGAATAGTTATCATAAGTAACAGGGTAATTATCAATACAATAGCCTGAATTTTTATAAAAACTCAACATCGGAAGCGGAATAAAGTGTACGTTTACGCAAACTTCTTGTTCAAAAATCCGTTTCATGATTTCATCTCGCTGCGCCTCAGAAATTCCTTTGATGCGGAGGGGATAAACGTGATAGGAAGAAGTTTTGATAATAGTCTCATAGACAGGAACTTGAAATTGACTATTCTGAGAAAAAGCGGCAGAATAAGCGTCAAATATCTGTTTTCTACGTGCCAGCATTTCGGAATCGTAGCGGGGCAGTTCCACCAAACCGATGGCTGCCAAGATATCGGTCATATTGCATTTAAAACCGGCTTCGGTCACGTCGTAACGCCAATTCCCAATTTGAGATTTCGCGAGTGCATCTTTGCTCTGTCCGTGTAATGATTTTGTTCTTAGCTGTTTATACAATTCCTGACAGTTGAAAGGTTCGGGCAGGTTTAAACAAACAGCCCCCCCCTCGGCGGTAGTCAGATTTTTGACCGCATGGAACGAGAAGACGGTAATGTCGGTTAAAGCACCGGTACGTTTGCCCTTGTATTTTGCGCCGATGGAGTGCGCCGCATCTGACAGCACGAGGATTCTTCCCAACGCTCTTTGCTCCTGCGTGTTAGGAGAAAACATCTTGCGAACAGCTTCTTCTTTTACCAAACTGTTGATTTCGTCATAGTCGCACGGGAAACCGGCAATATCCACCGGCATAATGACTTTGGTGCGCGAGGTAATGGCTTTACGGATATTTTCTACATTAATATTAAAGTCGTCATTGACATCCACCATAACTGGTTTTGCGCCGCAATGCACAATTACATTGGCAGTTGCGGTATAAGTATAAGCAGGCAGAATCACTTCATCACCGGCTTGTACGCCAAACCAGCGGAGCATCAATTCCATTCCCGCCGAGTTTGAGTTAAGGCATAAGACGTTGGAAATGTTGCAATAATCTGCCAACATTTTTTCAAATTTAGCCACTTTCGGACCGGTCGTTATCCAGCCGGAACGCAAAGCATCTACCACTTCGGCTATAACTAAATCATCAATTCGGGGAGGTGAAAAGGGTATCATTATGGTTATAATTAGTTTATTCTTTCAAGTTTTTTGTTCTTTTTTGATTGTGACATTTTAGATAAAGCGTCAATATTGACTGAAAAGTTGAAAAAGTTTGGGACGGCACCGGTGGCATAGTGCGCGCGCGAAAAACCGATGCGGATAGATTTTATATCAACTGTAAAGCCGTAAGAAAATCCGGCAAAAGTGCGTTTTTGCGGGATTTTCATTTCTTGATGACGATTATGATTATAGGCAAATTGAATGGACAGATATTTCACGGGAATAATTTCGATTCCCACCGTAACGTGTCGGAACATATTGTCAAAAAACTGGGCTACTTTGGAAGGATAGACCGGTTCATCGGTCATTACGTTGTATTCCAAAAGCGGGTCATTGGTGCCCACGTAAGCCATATTCCATTTATACAAAGAATGCAGGGAAATATGGTAGCGCACGGGGAGAAATTTGAATTTTTGTGAAAAAGCAAGCTGAATATCAAAGGGAATTTTTTCAAATTGTCCGGGTACATAATTGACGATGGGAGACCCTAAATTCTTGATCATCAATGATAAAGCAAGCCGTTTTTTTTGATTGACATAAGAAGCGGCAAGGTCGGCGGCAATCCCGAAAGATTGATACGATTCGTAGCCGGAATAAATCAATTTTAAATTGGCACCAATGGTAAAATTACTGTCCAACTGCCGTCCCCAGCCAACAGTGGCGGCATAGTCGCCGGCGTGAAAATAGCCCATTTCGGTGCCACTTTCGTCAGTCAGGGAAAATTTCCCGTAATTCACAAATTGCATACTAAATGCGAAGCTGCCGGCTTTTTTGAAAGTATGGGAATACAAGGCAGAACCGTAAGCCGCATTGGAAAAATAGTCGGTAGCGTTGAGTAGCAGCGATGTATGATGTCTTTTCCCAATAAGTGATGGATTTTCTATCAGCAAAGAAGGGTCTTCATCATAGACGGCAATTAAGGTACCGCCCAATCCGGCAATACGACTTGATTGATTGAAATTCAAGAAGTTATAGATGTAATTACCCCCCATTTGCGCGGTTGCACAAAGCGGCAATAGCGAGGCTACAAGGAAGGCAAAAAACAATCTGTTTCTCATTTTCAAAATTTGCGGCAAATTTACACTTATTTTTTGAGCGGAATAATAGGTGTCAAAAAATAGATGAAAGAATTATTCGCCAAAGAATAATTCAATACCTTCCTAAACGCCTAAACCGTAATCAATTTATGCTGTTTTAACCGGAATTAATCAGCGTATTTTGTTTGATATTAGAGTGAAACTGTAATGAAAAATTTTCATTATATCATACTTTATTTCTTCTTATTTTATAACATTACTAATTGAACTTATATGTCTGAATTTATTTTCAAGAACGCGCCCGATTAATTCAAAAAAGTGTACATTTGCAGCTCAAAATTTGAAAACTATTAGATTATGAAAGCTGTATTTATTTCCTTTTATCAAGCCTTCTATGATGAAGTGATTGAAGCGTTGGATAGCCTTGAAATTCGCGGGTTTACCTTTTGGTCAGAGGTGCAGGGCAGAGGTTCGGAAACCGGCGAGCCACACTATGGGACGCACGCTTGGCCTACACTCAATTCCGCCCTCATTACTTTTATTTCCGATGAAAAAGTGCCGCTGCTGTTGGATGCGATTCGCAAATTGGATGCCTCCGCGCCTCAACAAGGAATCCGCGCTTTTGTAATGCATGCTGACGAAATGAAATAATCTATGATACAAAACCCTCCCCATCGTTCAGTGCTGATTGTCGATAAAGCTGCTCCCTCGCTGGCTGAGCAACTCAACGCCCACGGTTTCCGCTGCGAAACCCGCACCGACATCTCCTACTCCGACTTTTATCATCTGCCCGATCAGATTGAGGGACTTGTCATTAGAAGCCGTTTTGCCGTTGATGCACCCCTGCTTGACACAAAAAAAAACTTAAAATTCATTGCCCGTTTAGGCTCCGGCATGGAAAATATTGATGTGGATTATGCTCAAAAGCAGGGCATTTCTTGCATCAGTACACCGGAAGGAAACGCCAATTCTGTTGCTGAACACGCTCTGGGACTGCTCATTGCAGCCTTGAAGAATATTCCAAAATCCCATAACGAAGTGCGTACCGGGCAGTGGCTTCGCGAAGCCAATAAGGGAACCGAATTAGCTTCCCAAACCGTCGGTATCATCGGCTACGGAAACACCGGTTCCGCCTTCGCACGCATTCTCCTCGCTTTCGGTTGCAAAATATTTGTGTATGACAAATTCAAAAAAAATCTTTCAGACCCATTTATTCATGTAACCGATTTGAAAACATTATTAAAAAATTGTAATGTTATTTCATTGCATATCAATTATTTACCTGAAAATAAATACTTTGTAAACGAATCTTTTTTCTCCCAAGCACAAAAAAATCTCATTTTGCTGAATACTTCGCGCGGAAATGTAGTGGACACTGCTGCCTTGGTGGATTCCATTAAAAATCAAAACGTGAAATATGCCTGCTTGGACGTTTTGGAATATGAAAATGTAAATCTTAAAAATGCTCCCGTTCAAGATTGGCAACCCGCCATGCAGGAGCTGGCAAAAATGGACAACGTGATTCTAACCCCTCATATTGCCGGACAGACGGTCGAAGCCGAACAACGCCACGCCGATATTGCACTATCTAAAATCCTTAAACTTTACGAATGAAAATATTCCTGCGCCTCATTCGATACGTGTTCCCTTACAAGAAAAATATTGTTTTTATTTTCCTTGCCAACTTATTGTATGCCGTCTTTTCCGTTTTTTCCTTGTCCATGATTGCCCCGTTTTTGTCGGTGCTTTTCGGACAAGCCGCCGGTGTGACCACACAACCCGTATTTGATGGATCGGTACAATCTATTTTAGATACTTTTTATTATTACATGGGTCAGATAATTACCTCTTATGGAATATTTTACGCGCTCCTTTTCATCGCCGTTTCCATGATTCTGTTGTCGCTACTCTCCAATTTTTTCCGTTATATGGGCTTGTATGCTATAGCTCCTATCCGCGCCGGACTGGTGAAAAGTCTTCGCAAAGATATTTATCATCGTTTGCTCATTTTACCATTATCTTTCTACAACAAACAAAAAAAAGGAGATATTCTAAATCGAATGGGCTCCGACGTGCAAGAAGTAGAATGGTCGATTGTATGCAGTTTGCAAATGGTTTTCCGCGACCCTTTATTGCTGATTGTCTTTTTGATAACCCTCTTTTCTTTAAACTATAAACTAACTCTGATAGCGTTAGTCATTCTTCCATTTGCCGGCGTTTTGATTGCAAAAATAGGGAAAAGCATCAAAAAAAATTCAGTGGAAGCACAGCAGATTTTAGGGAAAATGAGTTCCGCCTTTGATGAAGCAATCAGCGGATTACGCATTATCAAAGGTTATAATGCCATCGACCATACTCATGAGCGGTTCAAAACGATGAATCATCGTTTTTATATTCTCAATAAACGCATTTTCCGAAAAGCAGAGTTAGGCTCGCCATTGGTGGAATTGCTCTGTATCATTGCCTTAGTCTTGGTATTGCTGTTTGGCGCAACTTTTATTCTGAATAACAATGAGTTAAATCCGTCCTTGTTCATTATGTTTATCGTTATTTTTGCCAGAATCATTCCGCCGGCGCAATCATTGGTATCTTCATTTTATACCATTCAAAAAGGAATGGCATCGGCAGAGCGAATTTATAAAATAATTGATGCAGAAGAGATTATCGAAGAAGCCACTGATCCCATTTCATTTCATACTTTTTCGGAAAGTATTGATTATAAAAATGTCAGCTTCTCATATCAGCAATCTGATGCATTTGAGACCAATACCGAAGTAGTTTCAAATATTAGTTTTACCCTTCGTAAAGGCGAAAATATTGCGTTGGTGGGTGCCTCCGGAAGCGGGAAATCGACCTTAGTGGACTTGCTTCCGCGTTTCTATGATATTCAAAAAGGAGAAATACTAATCGATGGAATTAATTCTAAATTATTAAAGATTAGTGATTTACGAAAAATTTTCGGAATTGTAAACCAAGATGTGATTCTCTTTAATGACACTGTTTACAATAATATTGCTTTCGGAAAATCGGACGTAACGAAGGAGATGGTGGTAGCTGCTGCACAAACCGCCTTGGCGCACGAGTTCATTATGGAGATGGAAAACGGATATGATACCGTCATTGGCGACCGCGGAATGAAACTCTCCGGCGGACAGCGGCAGCGATTGAGTATTGCCCGCGCCGTGCTTCAAAATCCGCAAGTTTTGATTTTAGATGAAGCTACTTCCGCTCTAGACACTGAGTCTGAATTTTTGGTGCAACAATCCCTTCAAAAACTAATGGAAAACCGCACAACCATCGTCATTGCCCATCGTCTTTCAACCATTCGCAATGCTGACATGATTCTCTTTGTGCAAAACGGACAGATTGTCGAACGCGGCAATCATGAACAATTGATGGCTCAAAATGGGGGGTATTGTAAGTTTTGTACGTTACAAGATTTGAAATAACGGCTTCATTTTTTATAGTTGATGCTATGAAATCTGCTACTTTAGAAAATAATATGTATATCCGGCGATTTAAGCAGTTTTTGTTGCTGGAAAAATCATTATCGCCGAAAACGGTTGAAGCATATCTTCATGACGTTGATTACTTGAATCAATTTTTAGAAAAAAATGGCAAGACAACACCATTACAATCGGTAACGGTCGAAGACTTACGCGATTTATTGGTGTATATGCACGACCAAGCGAAGGAAGCAAGTTCACAAGCTCGTTTTATATCGGGCATTCGGGCTTTTTACCAATTTTTAATGATGGAAAAAATAGTTCCGGAGAATCCGGCGGCTTTGCTTGATTTACCCAAAAAAGGACTGCATTTGCCGGAAGTATTGTCAGTGCCGGAAATCGAAGCGATTATCCGGAGCATTGATTTAAGTAAGCCGGAAGGTCATCGAAATCAGGCAATTATAGAAGTTATGTACGGTTGCGGTTTGCGTGTCAGTGAGTTAGTAAATTTGCGATTGTCGTGGCTACGTCTTTCGGAAGGCTACGTCCGCGTAATTGGGAAAGGTAACAAAGAAAGAATTGTGCCGATCGGCGAAACTGCTTCAAAAGCGTTGCTGCAATACATCGAAGGAATCCGGCAGCAGCTGAGAATAAAAAAAGATTTTGAGAATTTTGTTTTTTTAAACCGAAGAGGTGAAAAGATGACGCGCGAGATGGTCTTTTTGATTACCAAGCAGTTGGCAAAATCCGCAGGCATAACCAAAACCATCAGTCCGCACACTTTCCGCCACTCTTTTGCTACGCATCTAATAGAAGGTGGTGCCAATTTACGTGCCGTTCAAGAAATGTTAGGTCACGAAAGCATCACCACCACCGAAATTTATACTCATTTAGACCGCGACTATATTCAAAGCACTATCGCCCAATTCCACCCGCGGTATTAAACTATTCCAACGTAAAGCTCGTTTCGCCCAATAGTTTTGTATCTGAAAATACCTGAACATTATACGTTCCTTTAATGGCTTTGTCATTCTCGCGAATGTCCCAAACTAACGTTACATTCTCTTTCTTATTCACGTATTGAACCTCTGCCTTGGCAGTATATTGCAATTTTTTACCTTCATTGATAAACGTATAAGCATCTGATTTACCAGGAGTTAACACTCTTCCATCGCCCGGAACGGAAACTCTGCAATAGATATTGTAAGTGCCGGGAGTGATCAACGAGTTCTCTCCTAAAATCAAAGTCGTCTTAATCTTTTTTGCTCGATTCGCTCTCTCAGTAATCACTTCCGCATTGTTGCGTGATTTGTGATAAACACAGCGACTATATATATTATATGCCGATAAAGTGGCTGCCGTATTGATTTTTTGGTTCAACTCATCTTTTTCTTGCGTGAGTCTTACTTTTTCACTTTGCTCCTTGGCAATCGTTTCCGTCAATTCCGTATTTTTACTCGTCAAAACACGGTTCTGTTCAATCAATTTATCCATTTCTGCAACATACTCTTGTGCAATATTCTGTAAACGAGCTAATTGTTTCTTAATCTTTTTGTAATCGCCTTGCGAATTAATCAATTTCTGAATCTCATCGGCATTGGCAAGGATAATACTATCTTTTTCTGTTAATTGCGCCGCCAATTCTCCATTCTCGACTTTAAGAGCATTGTGCTGCGCCAATAAATCCGCTAATTCTTTATTCAGATTCTGCTCCATTGTCTCTTTTTCAGACGTAATGTTCTGAACCTGATTGTTAAATGACGGCGAATAGAACTTGGCAAAATAGACCGTCGTTCCCATAAAAATAACCGTTAAAATACCCAATAAAATAACCCATTTAAATAGAGGATTATCTTTTTTCTCTTTTTTTTGATTCTCGAAATCCGTTGTTTGCATAATAATCGTATTTTTGTAACTCTAAATAAACTCAAATTTTACTATTAAATTGTCTGATGATGAAAAAATTTTTAAATCTCTTCCAAAATCTTCTATCCCTTTTTTATCCACGATTTTGTGTAGCTTGTGGCAACTCTCTTCAAGAAAATGAAACACATTTATGCCTAAATTGTTTACTTCATCTTCCGGAGACAAATTGTCACTTATTTGAGCATCATTCGCTGGACGACATTTTTCGCGGCAGAGTCAAAGTAGAGAATACTTTTGCCCTGCTTTATTACCGCAAAGGCGGACATGTTCAACAAATTTTGCACCATCTAAAATATAAAAGATGCAAAGAAGTCGGAAAAGAGTTAGGCGAATATTACGGGAAAAAGCTGCTTATTACGGGCAAATTATCGAATATTGCCTACATTATTCCTATCCCGCTTCACCCTAAAAAGCAGAAAATCAGAGGTTATAACCAGAGTGAATGGATTGCCATGGGTTTGAGCAACGCAACCGGAATCCCTTATAACACAAAGTTGCTCATTCGCAATACTTTTACGGAAACTCAAACCAAAAAAAATCGCTATAACCGTTGGGAAAATGTTAAAGATGTCTTTCAAATCAATGATAAAGAGAAACTTGCAAACAAGCATGTGATTATTTGTGACGATGTACTGACCACCGGCGCGACTACCGAGGCAGCTATTCAAAAAATATTGGAAGTGAAAAACACAAAAGTAACCGTCATTACCTTGGCAACAGCAAACGGTTGATAGTGAACATATTCTTAATCTAATAACGGCACAGTCAGCGATACTTTAAATGCAAAATTATTTATTTCATTCCGATAAGCATACGCGCCATAGCGATAGAAAACACCCAATCCCATTGCCAATATATTTTTGTAAGAGAGAAGGTTATGAATCATTATTCCGGACTCAAAATAGCCTTTCTGCATGGTTTTAAAATCAATTCTGTCATGTATTTCTGGGTGCCGCAACCACCCGAAACCGATGTTTTGGCATATTTCAATTCGCGGGGAAAAACGCTGATTATGGGTCATCTTGCCAAAATTATGTCTTAAAAAAAGAAAAAAATAGGCATCTGACAAGAACTCATTCGGACGCATGACGGCGAATTGCTCGATTCCATCGAAGCCGATTTGTTCGTAACCTGCCGGCGCCACATATTGCAAAGAGTATGGCAGGGGAACATCAATTATACCGGCATTCAAAACAAAGTAACTGTGTCCCAATTTCTTATATCGTGGATGATAATGAATCCTTGTATTGATTTTGTTGTAATTGAATTGGCTTAAAAATACTCCTTTTATGCCCCGCTCGTATTGTAACTGAATGACCGGATAGTTGGACGGTTGAAATAATGTCAGTTCGGACGTGCGGTATGTAAATTCCAGAAAAGAAAAGCGAATGCCGGCACGAATCGAAAAGTTGTTGTAAGAATAAAACGACGGCTCTGCAGAGGAAGAAGTGATAGGGATGTAATCATAATCAAACATTGTGCGATTATGAGAATAAACGCTGGTAATACTTGCCGTAAAACTCTTACTGATACGCATTTGCAATTTTGCAGAAGCAGTTGTACTTTCATCGAATTTATTGATAATCCAATGTCGGTAGAATTCTCCGTTTAACAATCCCATCTCATCGCGCGTAATAAGTTGATTTTGACCACTTTCCGTTATATCATGGAATACCTTAACGTTGAGAACAATGTCGCGTGGGCGATAGAGTTGCCAATCAACCTTGCCCCCCCATTTCCACATTTGGTCCTTCAAACCATACGCAAAATAGCCGCCAAAATGAACGGCTTTGGAAAGACGATTGTTGGTGTAAAGCCCTAACCCGAACCGCCACCCTTCCGGCGTGGTAAAATCTACAATATTGAATAAGTCCACATCAATCGGTCCCAAGGGAAGTTTTCCCGATAACAGCGAAGGCAACATGCTGATTCTTCTGTCTAATTTGAGTGATTTCCCAATGCTGTCAATCACTACATAAGTTCTTAATTCTTTTTGAGTTAATGAAGAATCTCGGTATGTGTTGAGAAATGAAATATTGGACTTCTCGGACGCAATGCTCTCTTCCAAATCGTTCAAACCAAATTCCTTGTTAGCAAGTGGCAGGTCGATGGTTACATCTTTAATGGAAATCGTGGAGTAACATTGCAAGTTCAGACTGTCGGTTTCAGGTGTAATTTTCGGAAAGGGCATCACTGCCGAAATCTGAGACGGGAACCAAGTCCCGTTGGACTGTTTTTGATACTCCTGAATGATGGAAATTTGCAGGTTTCGAATCTGATATGGTTCTGCTTCAATACGTTGTATGGCATAATTCTCCGAATGGATATAGAGTTTCCCTCTCAGGGATTTAAACACCGATTTCGGCTCAAAAGAAACGACAAAGATCGTGTCTTGAAATGAAAATAGTGTATCCAATAATTCAAAAGAGTATTGTTTAAGTGCCGTTTTTGACACAGGACTGACAAATTTTGTTTCTAACAAATCGAGGTAGTCGCTCTTATAGAAGTTACTAAACTGAAGTCGGCGAAAAATGATATTGAAAATCGGATTGTCAATGCCGGAAGTTTTCGAGGCAATCAATTTTTCGATTTCCTTGTTGGGCTTTTTGAATAGATTTTCTGTAACATTTTCTGTCAGAAAAAGATACTGCTCATCAAAACGTGAATTGGTATCAGAAATGTTTTGCGGGGTAATCCACAATTTTTGGTAGCTATAGTAGCGAAAACTTTCGCAAAAATAGGCGGCGTTCCGTTCGCGATTGGCGACAGATTGCCGGATAAGACGGTGCGCGGGATTCTCTTTTCCCAAAACAACGACCTGATTCAAGGCGATGGGGGTAGAATCTTGCTGTGCGTTGAGATTTTTCGGACAACAAATATAAAACAGTAGCAAAATCAAGATACTCAACTGCCTGAAGAAAATTTTAGTCTCAAAAAAAGGAGGAGTTATTGAAAAAGCCACCGATTAATTCTTGATAATCTGTTCAAACTGTCCCGTTTCATCAAAAAGAAATCTGTTTCCGTCAAAAAAAGTAATCTCTTTTTTACTTCCGATTTTGTCAATGCGCATTATCATGCTAAGAGAATTATATTTCGTTAAGATAAAACTCTTTGTATTTTCTTTCAGCAAGGTCGTCGGAAGTGTGGAAGATGCAGTTTCAATGCTCTGCCACTCACCGGAAATATCAAAAATAATGGTCACGTCGGGGGCAATTTCAACTAGATACGTTGAGTGTGGTGATGTATTTTCTACTGTTTCAACTATTTCTCTTTCAGGAAAATATATATTGATAAAATCGTTAGCGGTGGACGGTAATTGCCCTTTTTGTGCAAAAGAAATGGATGTGGCCAATATCAGCAGCAGCATGAATGTGAATCTTTTCATATCAAAAAGTGTTTCTGTTTACGATAATTTCGGTTTTATTTTAACCTTGCAAACCTACAATTTTTTTTAATAAGAAGACTGATTTTTCTTTCTCTCTTCAATATTCTTTTTTCAATATTCAATAAAATACAAATCGTTACAAATAAGTAACTTACATTTACCATAAGAAATAATTCATTTTTGAATATTATGCTGTGGCTGTTTTTAAAAAGTAAAAAATGAAATAATAATAGAAAAAACCATCATAGTGGGGTAAAATGAGCATAACGAAAGATGCTTTGGGGGCGACTAATAAAATATAATCAGGAAAAACAAGCAGGTGGGTAAAAAAGTGTATCTTTGCGCCTTCAATTTGAAAATCCCTTTATGATAAAAACACACCCCAAAATCGCCATCACTTTTAAAGATAAAGAGTACAGTTACAGCGAGTTATTTCAATATTCCTTATGCTACTCGCAGCAAATGTTTACAGATGATGCGCCCAAAAAATTAATGATTTTTGCAGATAATTCTCCGGAATGGATATTTGCTTTTTGCGCTGGCATTCGCCGGCACAATATCGTCATTCCCGTAGATGTGCAATCCACCCCCCGCGAATTGGCATATATCATTGACGATTGCCGACCCGATACAATTTTCATTTCGTCCAATAAACGTTCAACGATTGAGCAAACAAAGTTGTTATCTCAATTTCAAGATTTTAACTTGCTGGAAGCCAACGATATTGACACTGCGGGTGTCCGCGAACTTCCGGTTTCTGAAATTGCCGACCCTGACTTTGAGAAGACGATGCTCATCATCTATACGTCAGGAACTACGGGTACTCCAAAAGGCGTGATGCTGTCATATAAAAATGTGCTTTTTAATATCAATGCGGTCTCAAAAGAGGTGCCGATTTTTCGTCCCGACACCAACATAATGGTTTTATTGCCACTTCACCACGCTTTCCCGTTAATAGGTACGGTGATTGCGCCGCTCTATATTGGTGCTACCATCCATATTGCCGAAGAAATGAATGCCGAATCCATTTTAAAAACGTTGGCAAGAGGTAAAATCTCCATTATTGTGGGAGTTCCGCGCTTGTACGATATGTTGGCAAAGGGTATTCTCGAGAAAATAAATGCAAGTATCTTAACAAAAGGTATTTATAAAATAATGAAGACCTTGTCGTGGTCTGCACTTTCCAAAATTGTTTTCCGCTCCGTACACGAAAAATTCGGAGGGCATGTTCAGTATTTGGTCAGTGGCGGTGCCGCTTTATCCGATGAAACCGCCGCGCTATTTAAAGCATTGGGATTGTACGTGTTAGACGGCTACGGCATGACTGAAACAGCTCCGATGATTAGCTTCACCCGTCCGGGGAAGCGCAAAATCGGCTACGTGGGAGATCTCCTGCCCGGCATTCAAGCGAAGTTTGAGGAAAATGGCGAACTCTGCGTCAAAGGCGACAACGTCATGCAAGGCTATTATAACCGTCCCGAAGAAACTGCCGAAATTATCCGTGACGGCTGGCTGCATACCGGAGATGTCGGCTTTTTAGACAAACATGGACTTCGACTCACCGGCAGAATCAAGGAAATTATTGTCACCGGAAACGGAAAAAATATTAATCCACAGTTACTTGAAAATGAACTTCTGGCAATGTCCGCCTTTGTGAAAGAGGTGGGAGTTTATCTTCATAACGGCATTCTGAAAGCCATGTTGGTTCCTAATTTGAAGGAAATTCGTGACAAGTCGATCGAAAACATGGATGAAATTATAAAGAATGAAATTCTAAAATTTAATACGCAAGTAGCTCCTTATAAGCGAATTAAGCAATTCTTGATTACCTCTGAAGAGCTTCCGAAAACGCGATTGGGCAAAATTCAGCGTTTTCGTTTGGCAGAAATGGAATCCAAACTTTCTAATGGACAAAAAAAAGTTGATAATGAGCCACATAGCAAGATATATCTTAGATTAAAATCGTTTGTTGAGGCAGAAACCAACATGACCGCTTGCGCCAACGACCATTTTGAAATTGATTTGGCGATGGATTCTTTAAGTCGCGTTGCCCTCCTTACCTATATTGAAAATTGCTTTGAAATTCATCTCAACGAAGAGCAGTTAGAACAGTTGAGTACGTTGAAATTATTGTCGGAATACGTTGAAAAACAATCGAATACTATCAATGAGAAAAAGATTAATTGGGGAGATATTTTAAAATGCAAGATAAAAGAGATTAAGCTGCCGAAGCCCGGATTTACACAATTTATAAGTCAGTTGGCGTGTAAAATGTTGCTTTTCATATTATATCGTTTTAAAGGGAAAGGAGTTCGCAATATTCCGAAGGAATCATGCATCATTGTGGCAAATCATCGCAGCAGCATTGATGGCGCGGTCATCACTTCATGGATGCAACGCAAATTGGTAAAGAAGACCTTCTTTTTCGCCAAGGAAAAACATTGGCGGTCGCCGTTTGCCCGATTTATGGCGCGAAAAAACAACATTATAGTGATGGACATTAACAAGAATCTCCGTGAATCACTGCAACAGATGGCATCGGTATTGAAAAAAGGGAAAAATGTGATTATTTTTCCGGAAGGGACCCGTTCCAAAGACGGAACTATGAAAAAATTCAAGGAGACTTTTGCCATATTGAGTCAGGAATTACTTGTGCCGGTGGTGCCGGTTGCTATTACCGGTTCTGAAAGTGCTTTCTATAAACACATAAAACTCCCTCGCCTCAATTCACGTATTGAAGTCGATTTCCTTAAACCCATCTATCCGAATAAAAACAGTAGTGTTAGTAGCATTATCAGTGACGCAGCCAAAGTCATTCAAAACAAATTGTCCGAGCATAAAGCGAATCTGAATAAAAGGAATCGGAAGAATCGATAGGAAAAATTTGAAGATATTGCGCTGTTTTCCCCACCTTCCGGTTTATGATTCTACCGTTTCGCCGATGAGGGTTGCAGCAGTACAACTCAAAACTTTAACATCTACGTAATCTCCTTTTTTGTAATTGCCGCGCGGAAAAACGATCACCTTGTTTTGACTGTTCCGTCCAAACAGATCATTTTCAGAACGTTTCGAAACTCCTTCTACCAAGACTTCAAAAATTTTGCCGATGTCTCGTTGATTACTCTGCAGCGATAACTCTTGTTGAAGGGCAATAATCTCTTCCAATCGCCGCGATTTGATTTCATCGGACACATCATCTGCGTAATTTCGCGCCGCCGTCGTATTGTCTCTCACAGAATACTTAAACATATAAGCATATTCGTAACCCACTAATTTCATCAACGACAGCGTTTGTTGGTGGTCTTCTTCCGTTTCACCGCAAAAACCGGCAATCATATCGGTAGAAATGGCACAATCAGGCATCAGTTGTTGGATGGTATGAATCCTTTCCAAATAATACTCGCGGGTATAAACGCGGTTCATTCGTTTGAGGACAGCATTGCTGCCGGCTTGCACCGGTAAATGAATGTATTTGCAAACATTCGGATATTTTGCAATCACCTGAATCAATTCATCGGAAATATCCTTCGGGTGTGATGTGGCAAAACGAACACGCAGTGAAGGGGATAACAACGCAACTTCTTCTATTAAACGAGCAAAAGTGATGACCGTACCATCTTCTTCCCAACTATAGGAATTGACATTCTGCCCTAATAAGGTAACTTCTTTATATCCTTGATTGACAAGTAATTGTGCTTCTTTTAGAATCGTTTGCGGGTTTCTACTGCGTTCACGTCCGCGTGTATAGGGAACCACACAATAGGCACAGAAATTGTTGCAGCCGCGCATAATGGAAATGAAAGCAGATACGCCGTTAGTGGCATATCTTACCGGAACAATATTATCGTAAGTTTCTGTTTGTGAAAGCAATACGTTGTAAGCCGTTTCTCCGTTAGCACAATTTTTTATCAATTCGGGCAAAGAGCGGTAGGCATCAGGACCGGCAATAAAGTCCAGTGCCGCTTCTTCTTTCAATAGTTGGTCTTTCAATCGCTCTGCCATACAGCCCAATAGTCCGATTTGCAAACTTGGTTTTTTGCTTTTAAGGACAGCCAGTTCTTGTAGGCGGTGGCGGATGCGCTGTTCGGCATTATCGCGAATAGAGCAAGTGTTCAGTAATAATAAGTCGGCATCTTGCAGATTATCTGTTACCTGATAATCATTGGATAAAATGGAAACTACGACTTCACTATCTGCCACATTCATCTGACAGCCGTAAGTTTCAATCAAGAGTTTTTTCATGAAGTAAATAAATTATTAATGTAAATGAGGAATCACAATATCGTCACAGTATTCGCAACGATACGATCTTTTTTCGGCATCAACGAGATGGAAAACTTGGTCGAAATAGTTTTCGGTCGAGGTGATACATCTCGGGTTTTTGCATTTGATAATATTTGTAATCGTTTGTGGGACAGTTAGATTTACCTTTTCACTAATTTTACCATCTTTAATAATATTAACCGTAATATTGGGGTCTAACAATCCCAAGAAATTATAATCAATATCAATGACATTATTAATTTTGATAATATCTTTTTTACCTTGTTTGCAGCTGTCGGCATTGATAATCAGAGCCACGGTATATTCAGCTTTATCTAATTGCAAATAATTAAAAAGCTGGATTCCAGTTCCGGCTTGGATATGGTCAATAACGATACCTTTTTCGATACTTGTAATTTCTAACATATTAATAAATTCCTAAAAGTTTTAAAATCAGAGCCATACGAACAAACATGCCATTTTTGGCTTGGTTAAAATATTGTGCGCGGGGGTCATTATCTACCTCAATGCTGATTTCGTTTACGCGGGGAAGCGGGTGAAGAATGTAAGTACTCGGAGATGCAAATTTCATTTTGGCGGCATCTAAGATAAAACGGTCTTTCAGGCGCACGTAGTCTTCTTCGTTGAAAAAGCGTTCGCGTTGTACGCGAGTCATATACAGGAAATCGAGTTCGCCCATATAAGGTTCCATTTTTTCAACTTCTTCAAACGGAATATTGTTTTTGATGATAATTTCTTCGCGAATATAGTCTGGAATACGAAGTTCTTCCGGGGAAATAAGGTAAAATTTTACACCTTCATGGTTACTTAAAAACTTGATCAACGAATGTACGGTTCTACCGAATTTCAAGTCGCCGCAAAAACCGTATGTTTTATTCTCAACACTTCCTTTGAGGCGTTGAATGGTCAGGATGTCTGTCAGCGTTTGGGTAGGGTGTTGATGACCGCCATCTCCTGCATTAATCAATGGGATAGATACATAGCGGCTTGCCACGCGGGGAGCTCCCTCTTTGGGGTGACGCATCACAACAATATCGGCGTAACATTCGACTGTCCGAACGGTATCGGCAATGCTTTCGCCTTTGGCAGCAGAACTGGAACTCGGCTCGGAAAACCCGACTACCTTACCGCCTAAACGGAGCATGGCAGCTTCAAAGCTGAAACGCGTGCGGGTACTGGGTTCATAAAAAAGAGTTGCTAAGATTTTACCCTCACAACTCTTTCTGTACTTTTCAGGATTGGCAATTATTTGGTGCGCCAAATCAAAAATTTCGCAAAATTCTTGCCGCGAAAAGTCCGAAGGATCTATTAAACTTCTATTTTTAAGCATTAAAGTGGGTTTTTATTTGTTTTCAAATTTCCGGCAAAAATACATTTTTTTTTTAAAGCTCATTATTCTTGATTAAAATATTTTCACATTCTTCTATACTCTGCGCCTGCATCAACCCTATTTTTTTTTCTTTAAAATGAGAAACTCCCTTAAAATAGCCGCTATAGTGTCGGCGCATTTCCAAAACAGCCTTTTTTTCTCCCTTCACGGCGGCGGCAGATCGCAACTGTTTCAAACAGGTCTCCAATTTGTCTCGATAAAGATAAACATTGGGACATTTGCCTGCTAAAACTTGCCGGATTTCATCAAAAATGAAGGGATTTCCAATAGCAGCGCGTCCGACCATCAAAGCATCTACTCCATATTCATTTTTATATTGCAGGGCTTTCTCGCCGGAATCAATATCGCCATTTCCGACAATCGGAATAAAAATTCTAGGATTATTTTTCACTTTTCCGATTAATGTCCAATCAGCAGTTCCCTTATAGAATTGAGAACGGGTTCTACCGTGAATCGTAAGCATTTGTATTCCAACATCTTGCAATCGCTCTGCAATTTCAACGATGGGTTGGTTGGTTTCGTCCCAGCCCAAACGGGTTTTGACGGTAACGGGTAATTTCACGCTTTGAACGACTGCCTCAGTGAGTGAAACCATTTTGGGAATATCTTTTAAGATAGCTGAACCGGCACCTTTGGTAACAATTTTTTTAACTGGGCAGCCCCAATTAATATCAATAAAATCAGGGTGATAGGTTTCGGCAATTTCGGCGGCTTGGCACAATGAATCACGATTATTGCCAAAGATTTGAATTCCAAACGGACGTTCATCCTCATGAAATATAAGTTTTCGTTTACTTTTATCCACATCGCGGATAATGGCTTCGGAGGAGACAAATTCCGAGATAACGACATCGGCACCGAAAGATTTGCAAATGGCGCGAAAGGAAGAATCACTCACTTCCTCCATGGGTGCAAGGAAAAGGGGAAAATCAACGGTTAAAAAAGGAAATTGTGCCATATTATGTCAACATTTCAAATTGGTAACTGTCATCGCGTTGAAACCAAGTCATTTGTCGCTTGGCGTAACGTCTGGTATGCGTTTTGATGTCGGTAAGGGCTTGTTCCAACGACAATTTTCCCTCCATATAATCAAATAATTCTTTATAACCAACTGTATTTAAAGAATTTAATGAACGATACGGGAATAGTTGTTCAGCTTCTTGCAACCACCCTTGCGAGATCATCAGTTCTACGCGACGGTTAATTCTATCGAAGAGGATTTCGCGGGGGCGCGTGAGGCAGATTTTAATAATGTCAAAATCACGTTTTTTTTTCCTTTGGATCAGGAAGTTGGAGTAAGGCTGACCGGTTTGCATAGAGACTTCCACAGCGCGCATCATGCGTTTGGCGTCGGCGAGGTTGCAAGTATTATAGAAATCTTTATCCATTTTTTGAAGAAGCTTTCGCAGGCTCTCAATTCCATCATTTTGGAAAGTGCAGGTAACAAAATTTCTTATATCGGGGTCCGGATCGGGAATGTCGTCAATCCCATGGCAGACAGCATCAATATACATACCGGAGCCGCCGCACATGAGTACGAGCGGATGATGCACAAAAAGCGACGGGAGAAGTTTCAGCACGTCTTGTTCAAATCGAGAAGCACTGTAATAGTCGTGAATGGATAAATTTCCAACGAAAAAATGAGGAACTAACTCCAACTCTTGTTGGGTTGGGGCAGCCGTTCCAATTTTCATTTCTTTAAAAAACTGACGCGAATCGGCAGAAATAATGGCTGTTTGAAACTGTTGCGCCAAATCAATGGCGTACTGTGTTTTGCCAACAGCGGTAGGGCCTGCGATGACGAGTAAAGTAGGTCGGTTAATATTCTTTAAATTCATCAAAACCACTTAAATCGAGTTGGTCGTCATAACCATCGGGAAAGTCGTTATCCAAATCGTCTTCTAAATCTTGATTATCTAAATAATCATCCTCAGGATTGGGCAGATTCAGGCTCAAATTTTCTTTTGGAAAATCCTTCACTTTGTATGAACAACGGGGATAAGTTACTCCTTTTTCGGCAGGCAGCGATTTCAGCAATTCGATATAGAAAATTTTAGGGTTCAAAAAATCGTATTCAAAGATAATATGTTGATGCGGATCCGTAATAAAATCCTTCAACAAAGAATCTTTCATAACGAAAATGGGTAGTTTGGAGCGGAGTGCAAATTCATCTTCATCGTCATAATGCGGATCGATTTTTTCGCTTTCGTCCTGCATATCGATTAATGAAATTTCTTTTTGTTTATTCCATTTTGTGTCGCAGATATAAAAAGATGCTAATTCCTGCCCTGACAATTGAATGGCAGCGAGAAGGGCTTTGTGTAAAGATTCGAAATTATCGCTTGAAATAATTTCTATATCACGCACAAAGTCTTCTATTTCATCATAATAAACTCTAAATTTATAAAAATACATTGGGAAGATATTATTAAAGGTTATTCCATATTATGAAATACGTTGGTCACGTCTTCGTCGTCTTCAATTTTTTCGAGGATTTTTTCGACTTCTTCTTTTTGTTCGTCTGTAAGTTGTTTTAAATCGGTAGGGATTCTTTCGAATTTACAGTTTTTGATTTCAAAGCCGTTTTCTTCAAAATATTTTTGGAGGGGTCCAAAACTTGGGAAGTCTGCATAAATGGCGATTTCATTTTCGTCTTCAAAGATTTCTTCGCAGCCGTAGTCAATCAATTCTAATTCAAGGTCTTCCAGAATAACACCTTCTTTTTTGGCTAAGGTAAAGTTACATTTTCTATCAAAGAGGAAGTCGTGCATATTGGAGTTTCCGAGTGTTCCACCCAATTTATTGAAATAGCTACGCAAATTTGCGACGGTGCGTTGGTTGTTGTCGGTAGCGGTTTCGATGATGATGGCAATACCATGCGGCGCGGTTCCGGCGAAAACGATTTCCTTATAATCGGAGGTGTCTTTTTCAAATGCTCGTTTGATGGCTCTTTCAACATTATCTTTCGGCATGTTTTCGGAGCGTGCATTTTGGATTAACAAACGTAATTTTGCATTGGAATTTGGGTCACTACCGCCGGCTTTTGCAGCCATTGTAATTTCTTTTCCCAAGCGGGTAAATACGCGTGCCATATTGCCCCATCTCTTGAATTTTCTCGCTTTTCTATATTCAAATGCTCTTCCCATTGTGGTAATTTTTATAGTTATTTTTTAAGGCTGCAAATTTACATGTTTTTCTAATATCTCTACATCGCATAAAATAATTTTAGAAAAAAACAACCGGTTACAGAATTTGCTCTTTTTTACCTCAACAAAGTAACATTTCCTTTTTTAAAGAATTGTTGCTGTCCCATACATCTTACTTCCAAATAATAGTCATAAACGCCTTGTTGACAATCTTTTCCACGAAACGTTCCATTCCACCCTTCTTCAAGACTCATGGATTGAAAAACTTTTTCTCCCCATCGATCAAAAATTTCAAGTTTGATACTTTCAATTACTTCACCGCGCACAAACAGCACGTCGTTTTTTCCATCTTGATTGGGGGAAAAAGCATTGGGAATGAACACGTAAGGTTCATCACAAATAATCTCTTTGACAAAAATTCGGATCGTATCACTTTGCGTACAGCCATATTCATCGCTGACAATAATTATATAATTTGTTGTGGAAGAAGGAGTTACAATTGTCGTGGCAGCGTTTGGATTTTGCACTCCTTTTGTGGGAAACCACTGATAGGTAAAAGGAGGTTGCAACTCGGTAGAATGGAGCGTTGTGCTCTCGCCTGCGAAAAGTGTATCTTCATCGCTCCACGCCTGAATATCGATGGGAAAGAGCGATGAATCTGTCAGTACAACAGTAAGTTGCGATAAACACTGATGTCGGTCGCTGACCGTTACCGTATAAGTTCCGGCACACAAACCGTTAAGTTGCGGTGTAACTGCGCCCGTGTTCCATAAATAACGGTAAGGAATTGTTCCCCCTTGTACACTTACATCAATACTGCCGGCGCAAGCATCCGGACAAGGTGGAGAAAAATGTTGTTCGGTAATCAATATTAGATCAGCAGGTAAGATGGATACAGTGGTATCCAATCGACAGCCGTTCGTGTCTATGACAGAAATAGCATGTTGCCCGGGTGGTAAATTGTGTACCTCATTGTCACTGGGTATGTTGTCTACCAAAAATGTATATGGTTCAGTTCCACCGGAAACGGAAAAGAAAAGAGCACCATCTGTATCGCCATAACAGGGCGGCGACGAAGTGTAGAGATTATGAATTTCAAGTAACTGAGGCTCATCTATTTGTAAGAAAAGATCATAAGTACACCCATTATCTACTACCGCAAAAGCATGATAATCGCCGGCGCACAAACCGGCAATAGAATCTTGATATAGGCTATCATTCCAAGTAAACTGATAGTTGAATTGCCCGAAATCGGTTTGTACATTAATGGCTCCATTGCAATCGCCAAAACATGATATTGGGATTATTTCATAAAGCAACAAATTATCAGATGTATCTGCAATCGTAAAGACTGAAGATTGTGGGCAGTTGTGAGCGTCGGTAACGATCACGGTATAACTGCCCGCGCACAAGCTGTCCGCCACATTCCCAACGTCGCCATGAATCCATTGATAATTGTAGGGCGAATAGCCGCCGGTCGCCGCAACGGTCAATGAACCATTACAAATCTGATTACATAAGACATTTTGACTCTCTACCAAAAAGACCTCAACCTCGGTCGGCTGTATCAATCGGAAGCTATCCACTCCGCTACAACCGGTTGCATCAGTGATAGTTACAGAATAAATCCCTTCACCAAGATTCGATAATGAAGACGAACTGCCCCCATTCGACCAATCATAATAATAGGGTGTCGTGCCGCCGGTCACCGACAAGGCAATACTTCCATTCGTACTGCCGTAACAGGTTGGCATCACGAGTTCCGGATTTGCCTGATATTGCCGGATAATTACAGAGACGTCAGCTACTGCCATACACCCAAACTCATTGGTTACGGTAACCGAATAGACCGTATTTTGCAAGGTTAGAACAAGTGGATTTTGCGTGTTTTCACCGCTCAGAATTGTGGAAACAGGCTGCCATTGATAGGAATAATTTCCTTGAATAGTCGGTTCTACATATATTTGTATGCTATCCTGATAACACACAATAAAATCTTCCGTCGGGAGCAACTCCACATACGAAACGGTAACGGTAATACTGTCCATTGCTTCGCAGTATAAACCTTCAACTATTAAGTAATAAGTGGTTGTTAAAGAAGGTGTTATCAATAAATCAGGATCTGTAATATCTGAATTGATGCGGTTTTGCATTTGCGGATGATCGTACCAATAATAACGAACGGCATCGCCGGAAATGGTTGGATTTAAGTTGAATGAGTGACCTAAACAAATGGTTTGATTGTTACCGGCATCAATAAAAAGATTCTCTACATTAACAACTTGAGTAATTGTATCAATACAAATGCCGTCGGAAACGAAAAGCATATAGGTTGTGGTCGTGGTCGGTGCAGCGATGGGATTGGAAATAAACGGATTACTTAAATCGGTTTGGGGTTGCCATTCATAAGAGATATTTTCATTCCCGGAAGGTGGAATGCCGATTTGTATAAAATCACCGTTGCAGATGGCAATATCATCCATGGTAATGTTAGAATTGGAGAGTACCACTACTTCGCGAGTGATGGTATCGGCGAAGTTACAACTCCCCAAATCTTGTGCTATTAACGTAATAATATATGTGCCGGAAGTTGTAAAACGATGAATAGGATTTTCATCGGTAGAAGTTGTCCCGTCTCCGAAATCCCAAAAAAAGGTAGTTGAATCACTGATCCGTTGTGATGTATTATTAAAGCCAAGGTCTATGGGAGCACAGACGGTATTGGGGACGTTAAAATCGGCTACTACCGCGGGGAGATTAAAGTCAAATTTGATAACGCCAATATTGCAGTTGGAACTGTTATTTACCTGCGACCAGGCGCCTTGGGTTGTCGGGAAATCGTCATAGCCCATACAACCGGCGCATACTGCCTGATAAATACGCCCTTTGTTGTCGAAGCGACTTGTGCCGCCATCGACGTGTTCTCGGGCATTCGGACTGCCAAAATAGGTGGCATAGACTAACGCTGATGCGTCATCGCTGATGCAGATGAAATAATAGTCGTTGTTATCAGTTGTCAACTGGAAAGCGTCGCTCGTAACGGGCAAACCGGAAGTGCCGCCTTGTCCGCCATTAGTAATGGGACTTCCCCAGCCGGACATATAAATATTGTTACAAAGATCCACTAAAAGTGCAGTCGGAGAAATATCTAGTCCACCCCGCCCTGTACCAAATGTCGTGGACCATATCACACTATCTAAAGCGGGCGTTAGTTTAATCAAAAACTGTCCGCTATTGGGTACTGACCAAGCGGCATTGTAAACCCAGCTGTTCCCCGACGCATTGGTCTGTCCAAAAATATGGGGATTATCAAATCTGTCTTTTTTTACAAGATAAGATTGGTCGTAACCCTCTTTTCCCAAAAAAGTGGCTTCCAATATTTGCGTGCCGTTAGGGTGGATGTGCGCCACGAAGCCATCATTTGTGCCACCGCCAAAAGCGGGTTGTACTACACCCGATGTTACGGGAAAATTAGCGGAGTTTGTGCCACCACAAACATACACACTGTTGTCGTATCCCAAAACCACACTATAAGCGGCATCTTCGAGAGCACCTCCCAAAAAAGAGCTCCAAATCAGATTGGATAAATTATGGTTCAGTTTGATAATACAACCATCTTGAACGCCGCCGGCGTGCTGAGGTTGAAAAGCATTGGCAGAAACGGGGAAATCCGCTGATTGTGTACTGCTCACCACATACACATTGCTTTGCTCGTCAATAATAATCTCACCACGGGCTTCGTCGGCGTAATTCTTGCGCAGCGTGCTGACCGTATTCAAACCGTCATTGCCCGTTCCGCCCATAAAAGTTGCCCCTAATAATCTGTCCCCGTTTGTATTAAATTTAGCTATCACAATGTCGGAACCACTGGAAAAATGGACGGTTGAGGTCAAGGTATAGGCTGTGCCGCCATTGAAAGTGGTATCATAAGCATCTGCGGTCACGGGAAAATCAGCAGAACTTGTCGTGCCTAAAACATACAATTCATCATTATCATTCACAACCAAACTGTGTGGAACTTCGGTTCCGGACCCGCCCAAGTAGGTTGAATAATGCAAAAAAGAACCTCCGGCATCAAATTTTGAAATAGCTATATCGGTACTCCCGCCGGCAAAATCAACCTGAAAAGTGCCCAAAGTGGTAGGATAACCCACCCCAAAAACATTACCACCGGAATAGAGATTCCCGTTTTTGTCATAAGTGGCAGTATATCCCCAATTATCGGCGGTTGAACCGGAATAGGAAGAAAAAATCAAAACCGGATCTATAATTAGCGGGAGGGATTCATCATATTCTCCCATTTCAAAAGAAAGTTGTCGTTTGTTAATCTGATAATGGCAATCAACGAAAACCTTTTTTCCATTTTTATCTATTTGATAAACAACAGGTTTCAATTCAATGATTTGCATGATGGAAGTGCTTATCACTAAATTTTCCTTTGAAAGGAGCAAGTTTTGCACGCCTTCATATTCCATTTGAATAATATCGGGAGAGGTATGCGGTGCCACCACAAATTCGTATTTCAAGTGCATTTCGCCTTGTGAAAGTTTCAGGTCAATACCTTGATAAAGATTATGATAGATAACTGAACGATACTTGGGAACGTGGGTAGCCCAGTGTAGGGGGTCATTCCCAACATAATAATTATGGTAACCCTGAATCAGCTCATCGCCTGCGACCTCAACCGCCGGATTTGACTCCAAAAAATGAAGTTTATAAGCAACCGCATCAATCATTCCGTCAGAAGCCATCGAAGGGTCAAATTTCCCTTGGAAGAATTTTTGTAATTGTTGAGAATGGAGTAAGACAAACGTAAAACCGTCGTTTTCTGCAAAAAGTGCGCCCCCATGCAATGCGGCTTTGTACAAAACCTGTTTTTCCCATTGCGAGTTATTTTGCACAAACTCAACCGTTTTTACGGACAAAGAATCATGATGATGTGCAAAAACGGGCAAAAAGGAAGTTTCAAACCATAAAAGAAATAGGGTTGGTAAAAGGATCTTTTTTAAATGTGAGAAAACATTTTTTCTCATCATCATTGATTATTAATTATTTACAACAATTTTTTCGATAGTTTTTCCATTATCGGAGAGAATTTGCAAGAAATAGATACCATTGGCAAAACGGGAAAGGTCAATTTGTTCTTGAAACGAGCCACCGGCGTGGGAATAGGATTTATCGAACAATATTTTCCCGTTCACGTCCACCATTTGACAACGAATGGCATTGGCAGTTTCCGTTTCAAAAGAGATGTTCAAAGATTGATGAGCGGGATTTGGATAAACGCGCAAATCTTCCAAGTCTGTATAATCACGTATAGCGGTCACCGGCTGGCAAATGATTTCAAAGCCATTATTAACATCCCAATTATCAGCCACAAATTTGATATTTACTCTGCCAAAGTTGCATGTTACCAAATTGTCGGGCCAATTATTCAAATCAAAGCGTTTAAAAAATGTGGGTGGGTTGGTAGAGGCATCGTAAATATCCACAAAATCGCCCATTCCCAATTCGAATTGGGAGAAAGTCAGGTAACAATGGTGCATATCCGGAGTAACGATTTTCCACGTGCAAACCGAATTATTTCGGTACGGTGCGTCCCCACTTCCGTCTGTGATGGATGAAATATCGGAAGAACCGACATTCACGCTGTTGCTACAATAGGAAGCTTCAGTAGAACTGGTATAACGCAACAAAAATCCGCTTGATTCCACCGAAGCGTTAGAAGTAAATGTAATCAAAACGCTATCCGCATGAACGTTAACGGCTGATGGCAAAGTACTTCCCGAAAATTGTCCGGCAATACCCGCATCAATAGTTGAGCCATTGTAAATAGTTAGCATGTCGTTATCGGCTTCGGTATTGAAACGGTCGAAAGAAAAAGTGTAGGAAGAGGCTTCGGGAGCGGCAATCATCCACGAACAATTGGTATTGGGCGAATAGTTTCCGGTAGGAAGATTGCTGCTAATGGTACCAAAAGCGGCGGTATTGCGTTTTGCGCCGGCACATGGAGTCGGAGCATCGGTTCCGGGATATAGACTCCTTCCTATTTGTGCATCATAAATATAACCTAACATATAAGACGGATCGTTGTCGGAAATGGTGAAATAACCGTTTCCGCCGCCGCCCCAGCCCCAATTCACATGGAACTTGTCGTCCTCATCGTAGCCGTCCAGCACAAAAGCATGACCTACCGAACCATCATGAGCTGAATAGTAAATTGGGTGTTTTGCATTTAACTCCCCTTTCAGCACGTCTGTCCAATCAGAAATAGAATCAAACAAGCCGCGCGCACACAAAGAAGCATCGCTGCTGTATTTAAAATAGCGTTTCATACTCTCCACAGCGTTCAGACTGGACGCACCGGAGCCGCTGGGGGTATAATTCATTTGAATGGAAACACCGCAATGATAAATTAACTTGGCAGCTTCGTTGTTATAATCCGACAAATCGCCATACATCGCATCAAAATTATAGTTCTGTTCATAAAACATTACCGTGAGTCTGCCGTATGGTTCAGGAATATAAGAAGTTCCCAACATGCCGGTAACAGGGTGACGATAATAGTTCATTATCTGTGCCATGGCAATCGCCACGCAGCCGGCGGGGACACGGTAATCGTACCCGCTTCCCGCGCGCACATCCCACGGACAATAAGCATTATGATACTTGTCTTGATTCCAATTTGTTGATAATAAAGGATTTACAACAACGGCACGTCCCTTCATCTGCACATCATCGGCATTAGACAAATCTTGCCATCTTTCCCCAATACCCGATGCAAACGACACCTCATTTTTTTCACAATAAGAAATTAATTGAGCATAAATATTCATGGTAAAATCGACGGCGGGATTGGAAACGAAATCACCTTCAAAAGAATAAGCAACGATTGGGTCAAAGAAATCGGACGCCGAAACTACTACGAAACCGGTCGGAACTATTTGGAAAATATGATATACGGGTTGGTTTTCATAAAACTCTGTTTTAAGAAAGCTACATTCCTGATTCACATTTTTACGAGAGAGAAAATTTTTACAAATTGTGGTTGCCTCGGGAGCGGAAACGTTGCCGGCAAAAGCAACAAAAAACATACTAAAGATGAGTAGAATAGATAAACTTGTTTTTTTCATTGTGGATAATTATATTATAAGATATTCATTTTAAAACATATAGCCAATTTTTACATACAGATTGGCGAAGCCGGGGGCATCTTGTTTATTAAACGGGACCGCCCAATCCACCGAAAGAACGAAATTGTCGTTCATGGCAGCTTTCAGACCGATTCCGGCAGAAAAGTGTGGTTGATAGACGCAAGATTTATCAAAATTGAAATAATCATCTAACGTATTGATATCGAAATTGGGGTCATTTTCGGCAATACTCTTTTTCAGGTTGTTTTCGTCAATATCGTAGGGTTGCAAAACCATACCGACATCAAACAAAGGATTCAGTCCGATATAGAAATTCTCTTTTTTAATTTTGAATTTCCATACTTTAAAGCGAAACTCTATATTGGCGAAAGCGAAGCCGTTTGCCAGAATGCGGTTACGGGTAATACCGCGCAAGGTGTTTCCCCCGCCCAAGCCTTCATACAATACGCGCTGAATATACAAGGTATTCCAATAGCTGTTTAAATAAAACGGACTATTGCCGGCTACGGTCATTTGAAGCGACAAACGGTAAGCAAATGAGATATAGTCTTTATAAATAGGCAAATAATGACGGAAATTAAAATTTAATTTAAGGTTATTAAATTCAGTTTGATCTCCGAAATAGGAGCTGTTGAAGGCGGCGGTATAAGTTAAGAAGGCGTCACTGTAGATCCCTTTGGACGGATTCATCTGTTTGTCGCGGCTGTCAAAAGAGCCACCGGCTCGCACATACGGGTGAACCCCACCTTTCTTCTCGTTTTCTTTTATCAGATTCCACTTCACATATTTGTCGTAAAGTCCCTCAATCTCCGGTAGTTTGTTTTCATCTTTTTTCCCACTGTTGATGAGCCCCAAATTCACGGGACCGGTCAGATAACCTAAGACTCCCACTCCGATATTCCAATTCCAATAGGAGTGAATTTTCCCCTCAATATCAGCGGAAAAGCGGAATAAATCCCTTTTATATTTGTAAAAAGCGCGACTTTTGTAGCCTTCTTCGGCGGAATATTTTTTTGAATTTCTCCAATTATCGTTAAAGATGGATTGATAGCCGTTAAAACCGGTAAAGTCGCACATGGCGTCGGGCAAATAGGACATATCTATCGTTAACCGATGCTTGGGAATCAGGTATTTGGAATCATAAAAAAGGCGAAAAACGCCATATCGTTTGGTGGTATAAGAAGCCTCTGCATAAAAAGAGTGGAGATATTCGGGATAAGTGGAGCCATCGCCAAAATAATAAATATTGGTTAAAGCACCGAATTGGAAGCCCAAATCTGCATCGTAAGAGACACTGGGCAACACCCCAAAAGTCCAGCCTGTCCGAATGCCATCTTCATTTTTCTTTTTTCTTTTGGTACTGTCGCGAGGCGTATTTTCCACCTCATCTGGGTTATTTTCTCCAGCCGCAAAAGCATATTGCACATCCGCCAATCCCATGAGCAAACACGCCATTAAAAGAACAATCGATTTTCTCATTATCATAGTTTTCGTTTATACAATGACGTGGCAAAAATACAATAATTATTGAAACCACAGACACACAAGTTTGACACTTTTTCCCATTCATTGCCATTTAAATTATCCTATTCCTCATTATCATCTTTAATATTTTGTAACTTATTATAAATCAATGAGAAAATATAGAATTTTTATAAAAAATATAATCTAAGACAACTTTTTATGTATTTCGGGAAATAAGCATATATTACTGATTGTTAAGAAATTAAATATTAGAAGGTGAACATAACATGCCGCGCTGATATGAAATGATAGTTTGTAAAATCATTTTCAACAATCAATGAAGAAAAATTAAAAAAAACGATGCTCAAAAAATCCATTGTTCGCTATTTATTTCTATTTTTGCATTCTTGACTTTTGTTCCGAGAGTTCAAAACAAGTAGTTGAGGAGTATAAGTGTGCAAGTTATCATAATATACTTATTATAAATAATTTGCAATCATTTCAAGTGAGTATTTTATGCAAATAATGATATAAAAGATGTTTCGCTTCAAAGATTTTTCATTGTTTCATGAGCGTTCGACGTTAAAAATTGGCACGGACAGTGTGTTGTTGTCTGCGGCAGTTCCGTTAAACAACGTTTCACAAGTCTTAGATGTGGGCTGTGGTTGTGGAGTCATTACTTTTTGTATTGCCAACAGATTACAGAAGTCGGCAAGCCAAGAGGTCACTCTTACCGGCATTGACATTGACGCAGATTCCGTGACGGAAGCAGTGCAAAACTCAAAGATTTTTCCCAAGACGCAGAAAGAAATTAAGTTTGATTTTCAACATATTTCCATTCAAGAATATGCGCAAATCGCTCAAAATAGATTTGATTTGGTGGTGAGCAACCCTCCGTTTTTTAGTCACTCATTAAAACCCGAAGAGGAAAACCGGTTAAAGAGCAAGCATCGCGATGAGGTGCTTCCGTTTGAGAGTTTAATTCAGGCAACGGAAAAAATATTGTCCCCGGACGGTCGATTCTATGTGATTCTCCCATTCTCTGAACTTGCTGATTTTGAAATAAATGCAAAATATTTTTTTCATATTTGCGAAAAAATGCTGATACAATCTGTACCCCACAAATTGCCCAATCGTGTTATCTTAGGAATGAGCAAGTTACCGGTAAACTACAAGGAATCATCGTTGACTATTCGAGATATAAACAACTCATTTACAGAGGAATATAAACAATTAACTCATAATTATTATTTGGATTTTTAAATAGGGAGATGAAAAAACTTTCAATGGACGAATTAAACCGTGTGGACGTGGAAACATACCGTCTGCAAGAGAAAATATCATTAGTCGTTATCATGGATAACATTCGGAGTATGAATAATGTAGGTTCTATTTTTCGCACGTGTGATGCCTTTTCGGTTGAGTCTATTTGGCTGTGTGGCATTACCGCATGTCCGCCGAACAAGGAAATAGCGAAAACTGCATTAGGGGCGACCGAATCGGTTGTTTGGAACTATGCAAAAGAGACGGCTGAGGCAGTCAAGCAGCTCAAAGCGCAAGGCTACCGCATTTATGCCGTGGAACAGGTTGACACATCCATTGCTCTTAATAAATTGAATATCAATAAAAAGGACAAAATCGCGATTATTTTGGGAAATGAGGTTTTTGGTGTTTCTGATGAGGTTTTGCCGCTTTGCGATGGAGCCATAGAAATACCACAAACCGGCACCAAACATTCATTGAATGTTACGATAGCCGGTGGTATTGTGATCTGGGAACTGTTTCAAAAACTATTTTAAACCGCTGCGTTTCAGTAAAGCATCAATATTCGGTTTTCTGCCGCGGAATTTGACGTATAAATCCATGGCTTTTTCCGAACCGCCTTTAGATAATATGTTTTCAACATAAGAATCGGCAACTTGTTTGTTATAAATACCCTTTTCTTGGAAAAGTGAAAAAGCATCGGCATCTAAAACCTCAGCCCATTTATAACCATAATATCCGGCTGCATAACCGCCGGCAAAAATATGCGAAAAGGCTGTGCTAGTGCAAGTTCCATCAACTACGGGTAGTAATTCTGTTTCTTTGATCGCTTCTCTTTCCATCTCAACAATGTTACCAATGGTTGTCGGATCGGTGGTGTGCCACATCATATCCAAAAGCCCGAAAGTCAGCTGACGACATGAAGCATAAGCAGCGTTGAAGTTGTCAAAATCTTTGATTTTTTGGATTAGGTTATCGGGAATTATTTTTTTTGTTTTATAATGGAAGGCGAATTTGCTCAAAAACTCTTTTTCTACGGCCCAATTCTCCATAATTTGTGAGGGCAATTCCACAAAATCGCGGGGAACGCTGGTACCGGCGATGCTGACATAATGTACTTCGGACATCATTCCGTGCAAAGAATGACCAAATTCGTGCATAAAAGTGCGTACTTCGTCAAAAGTCAAAAGAGAGGGAGTTTTTGCTGTTGAGGGGGAGAAATTCATGACTAAGGAAACTAATGGACGTACGTTATTTCCGTTCTTATCGTAGTGTTGTTCGCGGAAAGCGGTCATCCAAGCGCCGCCACGTTTGGAATCGCGCGGGTGGAAATCCAAGTACAAAATAGCTTTAAACTCTTTGCCGCGATAGACTTCATAAACCTTTACGTCAGGGTGATAGACTTGGATTTTATTGTTGGGAACAAATCTTAATCCGAAAAGGTCGGTTGCCAATCCGAAAACACCGTCAATCACGTTTTCCAACTTGAAATAGGGTTTCAACATCTCGTCATTGACATTAAACAAGGAAGTTTTGTATTTTTCTGAAAGATAGGAAAAGTCCCAACGTTCAATGGGCTCAGTAAAACCGATTGAATTGGCAAATTTTTCAAGATCCTTCATCTCTTTTTCAGCAGCAGGACGCGAATAGCGAAGTAACTCATTTTCTAAATCATAGACATTCTTGACATTTTCAGCCATTCTGTCTTCTAACACGTAAGCCGCGTAGTTTTCATAACCCAACAACTTGGCAGTAGCGTCTCTAAGAGACAAAATATCCTTGATAATCTGTTGATTATCAAACTCGTTATTGTAAGCGCGGGTGTTATAATTCATGAAAAGTTCTTTTCGGAGATCGCGATTGTCGGCATAAGTAAGAATAGCCGAATAACTTGGATAAGAGAGGTCGAATACCCAGCCTTCCAAGCCATTTGTTTTGGCTTTTTCGGCAGCAACAGCGATAGCGGTCTCCGGCAGTCCCGACAAATCAGCTTTATCTTTCACCAGTTTGCTATAAGCATTGGTTGAAGACAATACATTTTCGCTGAAAGTGAGACTTAAAGTGGATAATTTCATGCTGATTTCACGGAATTTCTTTTTATCGTCATCAGACAAATTGGCACCTTGGCGGACAAAAGCTTTGTAGGTTTTATCCAATAAAATTTGTTGTTCCGGTGTCAGATCTTTGCATTTTTCTTTAACATATTTAACGCGGTTAAAAAGGGCAGGGTCGAGATACAAGTCGTTGGAAAATTCCGTCAGCATCGGGCTGACTTCCTGAGCGATTTGTTGCATTTTTGGGGAGGTATTGGCTTCCAAAAGGTTGAAGAAAATACCGGAGATTCGGCTTAAAAGTTCGCCGGACGCGTCTAATGCCGCGATGGTATTGTCGAAAGTAGCCAGAGTTTTCACTGCTTTAATTCGATATAATTCATCTTTTGCCTGCATAATGGCATATTGGAATGCCGGCATATAGTGTTCCTCTTTAATTTGATCAAAAGGCGGGGTTTGATAGGGTGTATCCCACGTTTCCACTAACGGATTATTCAAGGGTTTATCTACTTTTTGAGCATTCATGGTCATGGTTGTTACAATGATTGTGGTTAATAAAAAGAATTTCTTCATCATAATTATTTTTGGTTTAATATTTTACAATAGTTTATACGCGGGTGCAAAAATACAAAAAAATTATGCTCAAAATTGGGATGCAACATCTTTTTGTTTTTGCCATTCTACTGCTGTTGGTAATATATTCTAGTATTAAACATTTCGAATGTACCTCTAATGAACCCGTAAGGTTCAAATGTTTAAAGCAAATGTGTATGGTGATGATCTGCGCCCCCCCGAAGGAAACGTATGTTGAGCTGCGTTGGCTATTTCCATATACATTAAAAAATTTCGGATTCTCATTCTTTGCTTGAAAAATCAGCGATAAAAAATAATTATTGTAATCTACTCATTACTAATAAATTAATCTACAATCTTTATTATTTACCATACATCCATAAAAAGTTATTAACAATTCTTGCATTCCGCTCATAAATGATGTATCTTTGCCTCGTTTTTACGTTCTTTGAATACATCGTTTTTCAAACACGGAAACTAAATCTACTAATTTACTAATTTAACTCTACGATTATGGGAAATTTTATCAATCCGTTTACCGATTTCGGTTTTAAAAAACTTTTTGGCACTGAAGAGAATAAAGAGTGCTTGCTTCACTTTATCAATCAACTCCTTGAACAAGAAGGAGAA
>Ga0265294_10000866_pt1 | contig 40823 bp, 31 predicted proteins | sample MunlanPumphouse3_FD_192504 | JGI IMG/M metagenome (GOLD analysis project Ga0265294, IMG submission 192504) | Groundwater microbial communities from a municipal landfill in Southern Ontario, Canada - Pumphouse #3 | ecosystem: Environmental > Aquatic > Deep subsurface > Groundwater | place... | reverse complement strand
GCAATTGCTGCTTGTAAATTGATACGATCATCTTGCATTAATCGTACTTTATTCATAAAATTCTCCTTTCTAGCAGCAGGAGACATCATTATAAATCAATTTGTTGCAACGACTCTGGCATCTATCAATTTTATTTCTGCCAACCTTTGACTACCTATAAAATATCTCTTCATGATATGATAGCGGCATGAAAACTTTATTAAAAAACGCTCGCATTTTAAAGATGAATGATGAACCTCTTATTAACGGTGATATAGTGGTGGAAAATAGGACAATTGTTTATATTGGCTCCAATAGTGATAAATATGGCCCCTTTGACCTTATTCATGACTGTCAGGGAAATGTATTAATGCCAGGCTTTAAGAACGCTCATAGCCATAGCGCAATGACCTTCTTAAGAAGCAAGACTGATGGTCATTCTCTTCACGATTGGCTTTTCAATGTCGTTTTTCCAAGGGAAAAATTATTGACCCCGAGCGATGTCTATCATCTTTCTAAGATTGCTTATCTTGAATATTTAACTAGTGGTATCACTGCATGTTTTGATCAGTATTATTATCCATTGATGTCCGGCCAAGCCGCAAAAGACATTGGCATGAGAATTTTACTTCTTGGAACCTTCAATCACGAAACAAACGCTGAGGATCTTGTTAATCTCTTTCATCATTATCACTCGGATAAAGACAGCCTTGTTAGGTACTGTTTTGGAATGCACGCTGAATATACTGCCCAAGTTGATGAAATTGAAGCATTAAATAAAGCAATTCACATCGCGAAGGCGCCTTTTTATGTTCACATCAGTGAGACAAAAGGAGAGGTGGAAGATTGCTACATTCGAAGAGGAATGTCTCCGGTTTCCTTTTTTGAAAAAGAAGGATTTTTCGATTATGGCGGAGGTGGATATCACTGCATATATTTCAGTGATGATGATATTAAAATTTTCCAAAAGCATAATCTTAATATTATTACCTGTCCAGGGAGCAATTCCAAACTCTCTAGTGGTATTATTCCTTTAGAAAAATACCGCCAAGCTGGAATCAACATCGGAATCGGAACTGATGGCCCAGCTAGCAACAATTGTTTGGATATGTTTAAAGAGATGACACTCGCTTTTAGCCTAAGCAAATTAAGCACTCAGGATCCTCGTTCTTTACCGGCTTACGAGGTCTTAAAAATGGCGACTGTAAATGGAGCTAAAGCCATGGGATTAAGCGATTGCGATATACTTGATATTGGCAAGAAAGCAGACATTATTGAAATAGATTTATTTAAACCCAATATGCAACCACTAAACGATATTGTTAATAACATTGTTTATAGCGGTTCTAAGGACAATGTTAAGATGACAATGATTGACGGAAGAATGCTTTACCTTGAAGGAAAATTCTTAGTCGATGAATCAATCAAAGACATTTATAAAAAAGTTCAAGAGATTACTGATCGCATTGAAAAAGAAACTACTGCTCAATAATTAAAAATATCAACATTTAATAAAATTGCCCGCAAAAACGGGCTATTTTTATAGGTATTATTTAGAAATCAAATCTTTTAAGGACTTTTCTTTTAACAAATCATGAACCTGCCGATAAGAAGAAATGACAAGATTTTTTGTTTTGAAATATAAGTCGTTGATAATTTGATCTTCGCTAGTTTTTGACTTCAAATAGGCGGTTTCAGGAGTGTCGTTTAACTGCTCTTCAATCACTGTCAATAAGCACCTTCGATAAAGCGATAGAATTGATGTTTCAAGCCAATAATCAAAACAGCAATTTGGGAAATTATGTTCGGCTTTTTTAAAAGCGATGTAGAATGGCAATCCATCATTTGGATTATGCCATAAATCTACATAGGCGTAATCAAAATCATGATTCTCTTTGATGTAGGAATATGCATCCGCGCATATGATATTAATTTTTTCTCTTTTTGATAGTTGAGGAAGGATATATTGATTAAAGAAATTAATTATTTTCCTATCTTTTTCAATGACGGTTAGCGATTTGACATCATCTTTTTCAATCGCATGAAAAACAAAATAACCCATGCCTAAACCAAAAGTTACAACATTCCCATGAGCGTGGCTAATGGGGCCTATATGAGTGTTAATTTCATTTGGAATAATTGACATCCAAACCTCGCCCTTTTGAGCAAAAGCTAAATACTCAACCGATGAAGCAAAGTAGCCAACTTTTTGGATTTCACGATAATCTTCTTCAACAACACTAATTTCATCATATGGGAAGGCTTGGTAAGGCTTATAAGATTCCTTTTTGAAAGTGTAATTTCCGAATGTAGTTTCCGGGATTTTTAACGATTGAATATATGGATCATTTGTTATGATTTTTTTATCTAAACATTTAAGGCAAGGCTTAATCTGCTTTTGAACAATGTCGTTGTCTTCTTCATTCGTTAAAAAAACATCGCATTTAGCCAACATTTTGATAAGAAAATCTTCTTCGGAAGTAGCTTTTTCATTGCTATCCGAAATCTTAAAAAAATACTGGAGCATCTCGGCAATAGAAATATTGATATCTTTGATTTCGAAGAGATGTTTAATTTTATTAAGATCTGATTGTTTAATTGTAAATTTCACGTCCATATTTTAGCAGTAATTCCTCCAAGAAAGTAGGAATTGTCTTTTAAAAGTGTTATAATCAGGCATGGCTCTCAAGAAAGCGTATTGCACTCATTGTCATGTGAGTGATGAGAAAGAACGAATCTTTGAAGTAAATTCTGACGCGGAAGCGTGTTTTTGTCCACGCTGTATGACGCAATATATTCCTTCGATTCCCATCAAAGCTTTTGAGTTATTTATCGCCAAACAAATTAACCAAGCCGATAGAAACCTTTTTTCAGCGATCGGTTACTATAAATCATATTTAATGTATGCGCGGATATTAGAATTAGACCCGAATAATACTCATGCATTGTTTGGAAGATTGCTCGCTCTTATTTATATGTCAACTTTAAGGAAAACCCATTTTCAAAATGTTGGTTTGCTACTTAATGAAGAGAAAGATATCTTCCGAAAAGTATCGAATGAAAAGCTATATATCGCTTTTTTGCATCGCGTTTGCTATGCGCTTGATGAATACTTTGTTCTCTTTCGAAAAAAACTTATCACCCATCATTATTTTTATGATATCGACTGCATAAAATTGTATTTTAAAAACTTGAATAGCATTCAAAAACTTAAAACCCTTATTTTAAAGGAATACCATTTCATCCAAACTCGTCATGACCATCCAGAGATTAAACTGGCGATTGCCTCTTTAGAGCAATCCATCAGTTCTCAAAGCGAAGAAATGAATAAGAAATGGATAACGGCAGATGGATATACATACGGTTATGTAGGGACTTCTGAATCGGGAGACCTTCTCCTTGGTAGAAGCGATAAAATTAACGCTGTAAAAATTTCTCGATATCATCCCAAAGCTTTGCTTCATGAAAGAGCAGAAAGAAAAAATAAAGTAATTAAGGACCAGGTTTTTCCTAATTTTTCATATCTTTATCGCCTTGAAAAAATCTCTCTTCCGACAATGATTGTTTTATTTGTTTTAGGCATTATTAGTTTGATGTGTACTTTCGCTTTCCAAACAACGGCCTTTTATCAAATGCTCGTAATAGTAACAAGTGTATTATTCGCAGGCGCAATTGCTTTTCTTGGTGCTTATTTTTTCAGTTTGTATCGCTTGGTAAAACGTCAGCGCTTAATAAGCTGATTTATTTTTAAATAGGTTAATAATTTATTGAGGGCTTTTCCACGATGTGAAAGCTTATTTTTAAGTTCTTGAGTCATTTCAGCGTAGGTTAGTTGGCTCGACTCCTCAACGAAAATTGGGTCATAACCAAAACCAGTTTCTCCCTGTGGTTCTAAAGCAATTTTTCCCGGTATGCGCGATTCAAAGCGAAGAGGTTTATCTTCCACATTTAAAAGAGTAATACTACAGACAAATGTCGCTTTTCTATCTTTGTTTTCTAATTGTTTTAATATCTCGGTTATGGCGTTTTGATGACCGTTGTATTTTTGGGCAAAACGAGCGGAATGCAAACCTGGTTGATTATCCAATGCTTCAATTTCTAATCCTGAATCATCGCTGATAATTGGCAAGTTTGTTAATTTCTTTACCGATAAAGCTTTAATAAGGGCATTTTCAAAATATGTTTTTCCATTTTCTTCAACATCTTCTGGATGGATGTTCAGATCTTTTAAACCATAAACAACAATGCCATGTGGAGCTAGAATTTGGCGAACTTCTTCCAATTTATGGGGATTGTTGGTCGCCAACACCATTTCAAAATTCATATTAGCTGTTATAGGCAACTACACTTATTCCTAATCCATTATTTCCTAAATGGATAAAATAGACGGGTCTAACTGTTCTGATGCGAGAAACATTAATTTTCGGAAAGTTTGTGGAAATTAGATTAACTAATTTTTCTGCCAAATCGTTCTGCTGCAAATCAACAATCTTTACAAATAGGGTTGTAAACCTATCAGAAAAAGATTTGATGGTATTGATAAAGGTGCCAATTACTTTAGCCATGTTTAGCTCTTTTTTGAAGAGTCTCAATTTACCATTTTGCATCTCAATGATAGGTTTGATATGTAAAATAGCTCCTAATAAACCGGCGATTTTGGAGAGCCTACCCCCGTTTACTAAGTGTTTTAAATTTAAAACACTGAATTGGATTGCTGTATTGCCAATTCTTTGATTATATGCTTCAACAATGTCACCAAATGAAGCTAACTTACTTTCAAATAAAGGTAATAGTGTTTCGACTAAATTGGCTAATCCATAATTACAAATCAAAGTATCTCCAACAAAAATTTGGTCGGCATTGTCTACATAAGTTTTGCCAATCAACGCTGATTGATAGGTGGAAGATATTTCTTTTGAGAGAGGAAGGCAGATAATGTGTTTATAACCTTTTTGGAACAAACGATTATAAGCTTCGGCAAAGTCATTTGGAGATGGCGAAGAGGTGGAGAGATTTTTTACATCATCTAATAATGGGATTATTTCTTCATCCAGCGTATCTATTTCTCTTTTATTAAATGCTTGAGTGTGAATATTTAAAGAGACGACTTCGATGTCGTATTCTTTAATTAACTGAGGATCCAGTGTGGTGGTGGAATCGATGACAATTCCAATTGAGCTTTTGTTTTTCATAGGCAGCCTCCTTTGAAGCGTTAAGATAACTATACACTAATCAATATTTATAAAATATTAATTAATTAGTTGTCATATTATATTTTAACTAAAAATTTCAAAATAAACACCATATGTGCTCTTTTATAATAAAATAAAAAGCGAGAACAAAGTCTCGCCTAACAATCATCTGGAGCAGGTGACGGGAATCGGACCCGCATAACTAGCTTGGAAGGCTAGTGTTCTACCACTGAACTACACCTGCGGTTCGCAGCGAGTTATATTATATAACTGGCTTGCGAATTTGACAATTGCTTTTATTTCAAGAATTCAAGAAGTTGATTTTGGTTCATATAGCCAAGGGAATGTTTAGCAATTTTACCATCTTCAAAAAGAATCAATGTTGGAATTGACTGAACTCCAAATTGGGAAGCAGTTCTGGGAAGTAGATCAACATCAACTTTCAAAATTAATGTGTCTTTTGCCTTTCCACTGGCATCAATAGATTCAATGACCGGCGAGAGCATTTTGCATGGTCCGCACCAGGTGGCAAAGAAATCAACTAATACTCTTCCTTTGTTGTACAAAGAATCAAATTCTTGGGCTGTTTCAACGTGTTTAATCATAATTTTCTCCTATAGGGTCAGTAAGTAGAATATTACTGCCAATATGGCTAGATGTAGGGGGTAATAAAGATACGCCCCATACTCAAACCATTTCTTATTATAGCCACGCTTGCCGTTGTAACACAAAAGAAGTGCTCCAGAAAAAAGAGATATCCATTGATAAGGTAAGAAAGGAGTTACAAAGAACCATGTTAATACATAGGCAGCGATAGCAAAAAATACTACTGTCATCATATTAAATAAATTAGTGGCCCAGACATCATAAGGAGATAAAATCAAAACTTCGACATCAACACCCATATTTTTTGCAGTATAGCGAAGGTACAAATCTTTTAAGACTTTAGCGAGGTAGAATCCCATAATCATAAATACGGCTAACCAACCATATTGTGTTCTTAAATAGAAGGGGAACCAGTCAACGATTACGCCATTGTTAATTTGATATGTTGTGACTGCAAAAGAAACAATTGAATAAATAACAGGAAGTAAAGAAAGTAGTTTAATTTTTATACTCTTATTCTTTAGCAGAAAAACTCCAAGAGCCCCAAGTAATAAGTCAAGGAAAATGTTTCCACTATCAATTAACCCGCCAGACAGGAATGGATTGGGAACATAAATCAAAAATGCAAAAGCTCCACTAATAAGAAGAGCCATAATCCCGAGCCTTGAAGCGTATTTTTTAAAACTTTTTGTATGGGTTACTCCCTCGTAAATCAAAAATGCAAATAGAGGAATTGCTAATCTTCCCAAGCCTCTTAAAATTAAGACAATTGGGGAACCATCATCAAGGAAAAAATAAGAAAGTCGAAAACCGATGTGATCGAGAGTCATGAATAATAAAGCCATTATCTTTAAACTGAAGTTCGAGAAAATAAGCCACCTTTGTTCGTTTTTCATTATTTTTAACCTTTAGCTAATTCCGTTAAGAAATAAAATTGAAGTAATGGCAATCATATTATTTACAACATGAGCAGTTACTGAAGCAGCTAGACCGAAATAATCGTAGGCAAAACACAAAAGAGCGCCGGCAATTATATAAGAAGGTAAATTAAGAAGTTCGACAATATAACCTTCAGCACTTCCTGCAAAAAAATCAAAGTGGATAAGTGCAAAGAAAGAGATAGTAACAAGATAAGCCACCCATTTTCCTAAACGAGCAGAAAGAGTGAACAAACCAAGACGATACGTTAACTCTTCACATATTGGGCCGACAAATACAAAAATTAAAAAAGCGAACACCGGGTAAGAAATCGTTATTTCTCTAATTAGAGACTCATTTTCGTTTACATTAAAAGTGTAAAATGAAGAAACGATTCTACTATATAAACCACTTAGTAAGATGATAATCGCTCCGATTCCTATTCCAATCACATATGGTTCTATTTTTTTAAAAGAAACGAATATTTTTCGATGATTATTAACGACCAAAATAACCATTCCTAAGAACAAAATTCCGTATGTGATAAACTGAGTAATTGACATGAATAAAACTTCGTTTCCATCAGTGTTTAAATACGAAAAAGCCAATTGGACGAGTGTGGCGATTATATTTAAACCAAACCATCCAAGTAGAAAAAAAGTAATTTCCTGCCACTTCGGAAGCCAAACTAAACCGCGGCACTTTTTATGAGACATTGGGTTTGGATTTGCTTCACTGCACTTTGGGCAGTGTCTTTCGATTGAATCATAGATATGACCGCATTTAGGACAATTAGTGTTTCTTATTAACATTTGCTTTATTTCCTAATAAAAAAACTATACACTAAAAATGACTTTAACAGTAATAATAACTACTAGTTATGGACTGATAGGAGATGAGGTAATAATGTCAGCTGGTTTATTTGCTCAAATTGTCAATATCGGCCTCGTTGTTCTTTTTGTTTTAATTATTGTTGGTTTTGTTATTGCTGCCTTCATCGGTTACAAACGTGGTATTTGGTCTTCTACTTACCGCATGATTTTTATGTTGATTCTCGTTTCTGCTGGGTTATTGTCTTTGTCTGCTATAGCGGAAATTATTGGCAATCTTAATCTCGATCCTCTTATACCCTATGAAACAATTGTCCTGACAAATGCTAAAACTGGGATGGTTTATTTTGCCCCAATTACTTCTTTTCATGAAACATTAGTTTCGTGCTTACGAGGTTTTTATTATTTATATAATGTCTCAGGCAGTTATGCCGCCGCGACCGAATTTGCTGAAGCTCTTGCTTATTCCACCGTCAAATTGGTGTCTTTCGTTGTCATCATGATTCTTATTGTCACCGTTGGTTGGCTTTTAAGTACTATTTTGTGGCACGCATTGTTCAAACGTTTGATACCCAAACTCGCTAGAAACAAAATCAAAGTTCGTTGGGCGGGAGCAATAATGAATTCTGTTTCTTATGTAGTAGTTGGTTTTCTTTTACTTTCGCCTTTAACATCAATGGTTAATATAATTAACCAAAATTATTCCAGAAGAAACGATGATAATCAGATTGTATCCTATCTTAATGGATTCATGGATTCATATGACAATTCTCTTTTTGCAAAGACGTTCTTTAACTGGACAGTTGATTCTTCTTCTGGCTTAACTCTTGATGCAACGATTCTTAATAATTTGACTTCATCATCTTTGGAAAATGGTTCAATCGGTATTATCAGCAGTGTTTCTGAACTAACCAATATCGCGAGCGTCCTTGTTGAAAATGTCTTAATTGGGCCAAATGGGGAAATTTCTTATAGTATTCCCGAAATGCTCAACCAAGAATATATCGAAGCTTTATTTGCATCATTAAAGAATTCTAATCTTCTCATGACGATTATTCCTATCGCGGTTCAACTTTCGATTAATTCCGATCTGTTGGCCGATGTCGTCGATTTATCTATGCTTGATTTATCGGATGCGGAGTGGGACAAAGAATTAGACGCAATTGAAACGATCACTATTGATATTGCTAATAGTGGACTGGTCGATTCATTTATGGATGAAGAAGGCGACATTGTTATCCCAAGCGATCCAGCGAGTATTGTCGCTAACTTGTTGACTAATAAAGCTTATCAATATACTTACCATGCCCTATCAACAATTAGCCAATCAAAATTATTATCACGCAGTATCTCTGCTTTAATTCAATATTTCATCGCCAATGGAGGGGAAACAATGAGTGCCTATTTCCCAGCCTCTTTCGAAACACTCAATGACATTGATTGGGGATTTGAACTCAGCACCGTCTACGATTGCCTGTACCAAATGTATTGTGTTGATGACCGAATCATTACCGCGATTCTGAGCATGAATTCTTCTACTCCTGAAGGAGAAGGCGAAGGAGATGGCAGTGGCTTGCCCCCATTCCGAGCCGATGAAGAACCTGAACAAGTTAATCTGATGGATGTTGTTTTGGAAAACATTGACTCCTATCGACGCATTTTGATTGGTGAAACTAATTCCTCTAATGAATTAATTAATATCGATAGTAATGGACGAACTATTGTATATTCCAACGGAAACCGAATTCCTGGGCGCCGTTACTGTTTATTGGACATTTCTTTATGTAAAACTATTCTTTCATCTCTTCCTCAACTATTGGATTCGGTTATTACTGACGAAACTGCTTCTGCTGCCGTCACTTCTGTTATTGAAGAATTGTCAGATGGTAAATGGATGAAAAACTTTAAAGAAGAATTTAATGCATTATTCTATTGTTTCTCCGCTTTTGGAGACGATACGAGTGCTTTAAATACTCTACTAAGTGGAGAGTTAATTCCTGAAGGTGGTTCTTTAAGCGATATTGATGAAAATCTAATTAAAGTTCTTAGCAAAGTTTTAAAAAGAATGGATAATTCCAAAATTATCTATGCAATTTTACTGCCCACGATACGTTCTTTATTAACTTCTGGTAGTGTTGCGGATGCCTTTACAAGTAGCGGTATTGATATCGATATTGTTACTGATGGAATAGATAAAGCGGAAGCCTCACGAACCCTTGGTGCCGAATTAGCTAAAGTAATTAGTTCGGTGAAATCCATCGGCACTCTTACTGACATTCTTGCTAGTGGAAGCGATGTGCCAACTTTAATCTCTCAATTAGGTCAAGCCAACGAATCCATCGCTTATGCTCTTGATGCTATTTATAGTTGCCGCATTATTAATCCTATCCCTCTACCAACTGATATTTATACCGCTAATGAAAACTTCCTCAATGTGATGAGTTTTATTTTTGGCGATTCTCTAAATGTTGATGGTCTTTCTTTTGATCAATCTTTGCTAAGCAATCCAAGTATTAAGTGGTCAAACTCCACTGATAGTAATGGTAATTTCTTCCATGATAGATTTGGCCGACCCATCTATGATGGTGAAAACGGCGCTATTGCAAATGTCATCCGAGCGCTTGGTGTTTCAGACATCATGACAGTAATGACCGATCCAAATTATTTGTCGGGAAGTAACATTACTGCTAATCTCGCTTCATTAGAAAATGATTATCATTTGTCTACCGTATTGGCAGCTGTCGGAAGAAGTATCGTTTTTTCAAGCACGATGGGGACTTTCCTCGATGCCCAACTTCAACAAACTGGAATTTTAGATCAAGGCGTTTCCTTCACTAATGTCACTGATTGGGCAGAAGAAGGTGAAAAACTTGGTGTTTTGCTGACCACAATTGGCGAAGCAGCAATCGACATATCTAATCTTGATTTAAATGCCGTAACTAATATTGTTGGTTTAAATAATCTTCTTCACTCTCTAGCTGATTCATCAATCTTTGTCGATAAGACAAGTGGTGATTATTTATTCTCCAATTGGTTATATGCTAAGGTCGAGAGTAGTTTGACGAATTTTTCTGATGGGGTTAACACCTTTAATTTACTTCAAGACCCTTCTACTTGGGATCCTACCTGGGGCGAACAAGGCCCTGATCAATACACGATTGTCAAAAATGATTTTGCTTCCCTTAATGAAAAGGCTGATTGGTATAATGATGAATTCATTTCTTCTTTCAATACTTCAATTTACATTTTGCCTTTTACAAGCTATACAAATTATTGGGATAACCCTCAATTTATCGAAGATTATTCCCCAATTCTTGAACTTGATGAGATTGGCAAAATTTGCAAGATAGTTTATTGGGTTTCTCAGGCTGTTGCGACAAATGACTTATTAAGTATGCCGGTGAGAATTTTTGAAGGTTTGATTAATTCTCTCAACGATACTACTTGTTTACGAGTTTCTACCTATAATTATTTTGAGGTAGCTAAATCAGCATTTACGGGTGGCACATCTTCCGCATTCTTTGATTTAGAACCAGCCAATACTCCATATTTGATTTCCTGTGACGGATACATCTATGATTACGATACCTCTCAAGTTTTAAGGCAAGTTGAGATCGAACATCTGACTGAAATATATTCGACTTATCGTTACATGATTGATAAAGGTGTTTTAGATAGCAATAACCAATTTGTTACCGATATGATTGATGAAGAAGTTGCTTTGCGAATTCGCAGCTCAATAGTCGGCGTTCAACAATCGATCGTTTTCCATCGAAAAGGCTCAATCTTAGATCCTGATTTGAGCAATGATTTGGATGGGTATTATCCGACTGTTTTTCAAAATGCCATGGGTGCATTCTTAACCGCTGAGAATATGGGGACTATTGTTTATAACGCTAATAATCCCAAAGACATTTTCTACTATGATGATTACGCTGCTTATTTAGATCCCGATTTATCTCCGGTGACTGAAAAAGATGTCATTAAAGCCAAGTCTGATTACATACTCGATAACTATTTCGACTTTGCAGGAGCTAAAAATTTCAGTTATAATCAACAAATTAACGAAGTTAACGCTATCTTCACTGTTATTGATGCCATTGTTGGTGGACCAATCGAAGGCACTAATCAAAAGTATCAGGGACTTCGAAAAGCAGATGGCTCTATTACATTCAGTTTTGAAAACTTTGACATCACCAATATTGGTAATGCCCTAGCGGTCAATCAAATTCTCACCGCATTAAATGAAACCAATACCATGTATGATAGCGTTTCAAACATCATCTCTCTATCTTTGGAAAATGCCTCACAATACGATTTGGTGAGTAGTTTGACCCATGTTGATTTTGCTGATACAAATGTCTTCTATCACTATTTTGATGATGCCAATCTCGTTGGTACGCAAACCTATAATTGGAAAGCAAAATTTGATGAACAAGAGTTATTACTAGTGTGTGATATTATCAGAGAGGTTTCAAAGAATCAAAATGGTGAACCCTCAGCCTTCCCTGATTTAGATACAATAAGTACCTCTTCAACTTCAATTCTTAACTTGCAAAATTTCCTTCATGACTTAAATGAAAGCAAAATATTCCACACTGGTGGTCCAATACTTTCCTTATCTTTTGATGTCAACCACAATGTTGTCTTAAATAATGCCTCTTCCACAGGAATGACCATCTTCCAAGAAATATGCGTTGAACTATTTTCCCATGACTCGATTTCGTCATCTCTCTTTGATGTTAATTCTCCGAAAGATCAAGCCAACATGGCCTTAGGTAATTATTCAAACGCTGATCAAAAAGCTGTTTATTTAGCCGAAAGTTTGTTCGCTTTTGATGGTCAAGGGGCCCTTGCTCTTTCACTCCCCGCTCAAACTTTAGAAATCGATAATATTGCTGATTTCATGGTCGCGGCTTTGGATTTCAATGCTTCTAACTTTAACTCGATGGATTTGATGTCGATCAACACTAGTGATGCTCGCGAAGTCCTCGTTGCCCTCAATGATAGCAACTCACTTTATGATGCCGTCCCCAATCTTATTTATACAATGATGAATCGTGATTTCGCCACTTTCCAAGGTGTCGATTTGTCAGACGCTTCCTCCTTCTATCACTATGAGATATCCGGAATAACAAATTACAATGTGAAATACGATGTCGATGAAATCGATAACATCATTACACTAGTTAATGATTATCAGCTTTTCACTGGTATTGTAGGCACTAATGACATGGAAGATTTGGCGGTAATTAAAGCTTTGATGGAGAATGGTTATATTTACGACATTCTAGTAGATGCTTATGCAAGCAACATTTTGCATTCCTCTAATGAATATCTTGCCTCCTCGACTCACATGACAGTTTTCGAACAAGTCGTCAATATGTTCGTTTCTCGATCGGGATTGACCAACTATGCTTATCCTGTGAATGGTGATGCCACTATGATGGCTAAAATCAAAGCTGTTACCACTCTTGATGAAGCCTATAAAGTAAATGTCACAACCATAAATACCACTGGTTACCATGAGAATTGGCTGCGCGTCACAAATAACGATGAGATTCACGCTCTTGTCGATTTTATTTCCATCAGTCAATCGATTCTTGGCGAAAGCGGAACTATGGATGTCGCTGACTTGCAAATGAACAATATCAATCCAGATGAAACAAAAACTATCATGATGGCCATTAATAAAGTTGACTTCCTCAGTGATGTTTTGCCAGTGTTTGTTAATCAAGGCTTAGATGCAATTGGGTTGAACACTCTGGCTACTTATAATTCTATTTCTTATTCGCACTTCAATATTGGCCAGTACCAATATGGTGGAGATCGCAGTATGTCCAATCTTGAGTTCTGTGAGATTAATAACATCTATGCTGCTTTGAATAACATGGTAAGGGTTGATGGGGAAAATAACTTTGATGGTTATTATGGTCTTAATAATCTCGTTGCCCTATCTGAAAACACGGATAACTTTGATGGCATTATTCGCTTTATTAGCCATAGTCGAATCTTAAATACCGATTCAGCTGGTTCATTTAATACGATGTGGGATTTGTCATCCTATCCTGCCTCCGCTCGCGGTTTGCTACTCTACAACATTTTAACTGCAGGATCGAGTAACCCAAGCGATGGGGCGAACCTTGGACAATACATTACCGGAGCCACTCCAGAAGAAAAGATTGCGACCCTTTCAAGAATATTTACCATTCCAAATTACAACGATTTAGCCGAATCAAAAGGATTGTTTGCTTTGGCATCCAATTCCGATGAAATCGATAGTAATAATCTCAATATTAATGACTTTAATGCTGTTACAGAGGCTCGCAGTGCTCTAACTTCTTCTATGCGCATTGCTACTGATGCTTTTGGAGATAGCACCAACATCCGCTCTTATTTCGCCAGCGAAATTATATCGAGTCTCTTAGATCAATTTATGGAAATTCAATATGATGTAATTGATGGATTCACCTATTATTACGAAGAAGTCCATTTTGGAGCAAGTTCATATTTGGATATCGATGAGGATGTTTATAACAACGTCAGTTTTGCTGAATGTGATGGCTTAAACGGTGCGTTTGATACTATCTTAATTATTAATAAGATTATGTCCGAAACAATCTTTCCAACCAGAAGTGAATTAATTAATACCTTTACGTTGATGGATAACAGCCAAGCCTCAAAAATATTATATCTCGCCCGTGCTCACAATAACCTTGGAACTATTACTCAAACTGTTCCTCCGACATGGAGTGACTATACTGCTAATGTCTATGTTCCTGGATTCTTGTTCAGCACTTATGGGACATCGTTAGTAGACCATTTTGCATTAAGTTAATTATGCAAACAGTTCAAGTTCGGTGCGAAGAGACTTTGGAAGTTAATAAATCGAAATTTGTCGCGATTATTCTTCCCTTCAACGATGCTAATAATTTTAAAAAATTATTGGCGGAAATAAAAAAAGAACACACGAAAGCAAAGCACATTGTTTATGCCTATCGCGTTAAAGACAAAAGCAAATCTTGTGACGATCAAGAGCCAAAAGGAACAGCCGGTCGACCTTTACTTGAACTTCTTCACAAGCGAGAAATGGATCAAGTAGTAATTTTCGTCGCCCGTTACTTTGGCGGCATTAAGCTTGGTGCTTCTCGATTACTCCGGACTTACGTTCAAGCCGGCGTCAGTGTGCTCAACAAAGCACAATTAGTACAATTATAGGAGGAAAATTATTATGCCAGAATGCAATCATGACTGTGAACACTGCGCGACTAGTGAATCTTGCGATAGCAAAAGTTTTAAAGCTAAATTAAATGAAGCATCACATATTAAAAGAATCATTGGAGTTCTATCTGGTAAAGGAGGAGTGGGAAAATCTTTCGTCACCTCTCTATTAGCCGTAAGTTTAAAAAAGAGAGGTTACAAAGTAGGTATTCTTGATGCTGATGTGACTGGACCAAGTATCCCTAAAGCTTTTAATGTCTCTGAAAAAGCCACTGGTGAAGGAAGCCTCATTTATCCGCTTTTCACTAAATCAGGAATTAAGGTAATTTCCGCTAATTGCTTATTAGAAAATGACTCTGACCCGATTATTTGGAGAGGGCCGATTCTTGCTAATTTAGTAAAGCAATTTTATGAAGATGTTCTTTGGGAAGAATTGGACTTTTTACTTATTGATATGCCTCCAGGAACCGGAGATGTTGCCTTGACAATCTTTCAATCTTTGCCAATTGACGATTTGATTATCGTCACTTCCCCTCAAGATTTAGTATCACTAATCGTTACTAAAGCAATTAAGATGGCGGAGATGATGAATATCAATGTCTTAGGTGTCGTCGAAAATATGTCTTATCTTTCTTGCCCTGACTGTGGCAAAAAAATTGAAATATTTGGATCTTCGCATCTCGAAAAATTTGCAAAAGAACTGCATTTTGACATACTAGGTCGCCTCCCTCTTAATCCTGAACACACGGCATTAATTGATAAAGGACAAGTGGAAGATATTGTTTTCCCAGAAATGGAGAATGTGACTCAAAGAGTCATTGAAAAGGAGAACTAATTATGAGTGATATTGAAAATCGTCGTGAACGCCTCTTTGCGAAGATGAAAGAAAACTCCGCGGCTTTGTTTTTCGCGGGTACTCCAAAGCTAAGAAGCGAAGATGAAACTTATCCTTTTGTTTCAAACCGTCACTTCTATTATTTAAGTAACATTGAACAAGAAAATTCCGTTCTATTGTTTGTCAAAGGCATCAGCGAAAAGAAAATATATCTTTTCATTGATGATTTCAGTGAATTAAAAGAAAAATGGACAGGAAAAAGATTAACTGTCACCGAAGCGAGGAATCTTTCAAGAATCCAAAATGTCTATCTCAATGACTCATTTGAAAGTATGCTTTCTCTCGCTTTGACTAATAAAAATAACCAATATGGAAAAATCGACACCCTCTATCTCGATTTATCGCCAGAATTAAAAATAAAAGAAAGTTATTCAACGCAAGAATTCGAACAATTTATTTTAAGTGAGTATCCTTTTATCAAAACCATTAATGTTTACCCAATGGTCACTGAATTACGAATGATAAAATCATCCGAAGAAATTGGTGAAGTTCTCAACGCGATTAACGGCACCAATAACGGAATCGGTCAGCTAATTTCAGTGATTAAGCCAGGAGTTGTTGAAAAAGAGCTCGCTGATACTTTTGAATTTTTTGGCCGCAAACACGGCTTTAGGGAATTGTCATTCCCAAGTATAGTGGCTTCCGGTAAGAACGCTACTTGCCTCCATTACCCGTCCCAAAATGACTCTTTAAAAGAGAATGACTTAATTCTCTTTGATATTGGCTATAAATCACATGGGTATTCCGCTGATATTTCCCGCACTTTCCCAGTGAATGGAATATTTACTGGATTAGCAAAAGAAGTATATCAAGCCGTCCTCAATTGCAATAAAGCTGTAATCGAATATGTTCGCGCAGAAATGACTCTGGCTCAATTGCAAGAATTTGCCCGAAACTTTTTAAAAAAAGAGTGCGTGAAAATAGGTATCCTTGGGGAAGATGAAGACGTTATTAAATATTACTACCATAATGTTTCTCATCATCTGGGACTCGATACTCACGATTGCTCTGATCGGGAAAAACCATTAGAAAATGGCAATATTATCACTGTTGAACCAGGTCTATATTTAGTCGATAAAGGTATCGGGGTTCGTATTGAAGATAATATTCTTATTAGCAATGGTCGTGGTGAATGTCTATCTAAAGGCATTGTTAAAGAAATAAAAGATATCGAAAGGCTTTTTAAAACCCGTTTCTAAATGAAAAAGTATATTCTTTCCATTGATCAAGGGACCACCTCAACACGAGCGATTCTTTTTGATAATCAAGGATTAGCGAAATTCATCGCTCAAAGAGAGATTCAGTGCCTTTATCCCCATTCTGGTTGGGTTGAAGCTGATGCCCTTTCTATCTGGGTGTCTGTAATTGATGTAATCAATGAAGTCTTAATCAAAGCCAATATCACAATGAACGAAATCGATTCAATTGGTTTATCAAACCAACGCGAGACTACTGTCGTATGGAATAAAGAAACTGGAATGCCTATTTATCATGCGATTGTATGGCAATCCAGACAATCTTCCGAAATTTGTGACCGATTGAGTGATAAGAAAGAATCAATTCATCAAAAAACTGGCCTTTTAATCAATCCATATTTCTCCGCTAGCAAAATTAGATTCATTTTGGATCATGTTCCCGGAAGTCAAAAGAAAGCGGAAAATGGCGAATTATTGTTTGGTACGATTGATTCTTGGCTCATTTATAAGATGACCAAAGGAAAGGTCCACGCCACTGATATTTCAAACGCATCACGAACTTTATTGTTCAATATCAATACATTAATGTGGGATAAAGAATTATGTGATTTATTCCATGTCCCGATGAAAATGTTGCCAACGGTAAAGCCTTCCTGTTTCTTATATGGAACCGCAAACTTTTTTCATCCGAACATTACCATTCAGGGTGTAGCTGGAGATCAACAGGCTGCCTTATTTGGACAGACTTGCTTTGAAAAAGGAGAAAGCAAAAATACCTATGGAACAGGCTGCTTTATGCTTCTTAACACGGGAGATAAGCCAGTATTTTCTCATTGTGGTTTATTGACAACTGTGGCTTGGCAAATCGGAAACAACGTTACATACGCTCTCGAAGGATCGGTTTTTGTCGGTGGTGCAGCAGTTCAATGGCTGCGTGATGAAATGGGTTTGATAAGTAAATCCAGCGAAAGTGAAAAAGCCGCTAATCTTGCTTCAGACACTGAAGGTTTATATTTTGTGCCTTCTTTTGTCGGACTAGGAACACCCTACTGGGATGATGACGCTCGTGGAGCAATTTTAGGAATTACAAGAGCATCTGACAAGAATCAAATCATTAAGGCAACTCTTGAAGGCATTGCCTACCAATGCAAAGATGTATTTACAGCCATGGATAAAGAATCAAAATGTAGTATAAAAAACTTACGTGTTGATGGTGGAGCTACTACGAATAGTTATTTGATGCAATTTCAAAGCGATATTCTTCAACTAGAAATTATGCTCCCACAATGTTTAGAAACTACTGCTCTTGGAGTAGCTTATTTGGCTGGACTAAATAGTGGGTTCTTTAAAAGTCTCGATGAAATAAAAAAGATTCATTCATACCAAATTATATACAAACCTAAAATGCCGAAGGCAGAAATTGAACGCCGGTATAAAGGTTGGAAGAAAGCTATTTCAGCGGTTCGAAAATTCAAGATTTAATTAATTTTTTCTCATTTTTTGCCGATATCCATTCATTATTAAAAACGGAAAATCCGTTTTTTTATTGAGCTAGCGAAAAATCATATTTTTGCGTTTATTAATAATATATAATGTTGGTGTCAACAATAAAGGGGGTTTATTATGAAACTTAAAAAAATATTAATTGTTGCAACAAGTTCACTGCTTCTTTCCGCTTGTGGTGGAATGGGCGCTGGAACTTTGCCAGCAGGCGGACATCCCGCAACTGCCGCTAGTACTGCTGAAGCAATCGGCCGAGCTTATGACTCTATGCTTGATTTAGACTCATTTGAAGCTAATTTCAATTTAAAGAGAGCTCATGTTGATGCAAAAATAGCTATTACCGAAAGCGAAGAAAGTGGTTATGGAATTGTTAATGCCGATGCTTCGGTGAAAACAAAATTTGCCGCCACTGGTTTAACAAGCACTTCTCTTGATGATTTGGCTGCCGAAGTCAAAGTCGACGATCTTAAACTTGATGTTTATGTTGGCACCGAATTCGGCGAAGAAAGCGAAGCCATGTTTGATTTTAACTTTAGCGATATTGATTTCGCAGCTTATGTCGGCGAAGGCAACCTTTATGTTAATGCCTCTGATCCTGAATTACGTGAATTTATACCAGAAATAATTAGTACAATCTCAGCTCTAATTTCCAGCGAACCTGTCGAAGGAAATATTATGGACTCTATTCCTGAAACATTCCAAGTTCCTGGTCTCATTCCTGAAGAAGCTCTTCCAATTTTCGATTCCTTGTTGGGACTTGTTGGTGCTGAATTGCCGACCCACGAAGACCTTATGACCATGCTAGGTGAAGTAATTAATGAACCAGTTTTTGCAATCCTTGATGACTACATTACAGTTCTTGACTATGATGATGGAAGTTTTGGTATTGGAATTGATTTAAGCGAAGAAGATATCCTCTCTCTTGCAAAAATCATTATCTCATCGATTAATGAAGAAGCATCTGGACAAGAAGTTGAAGCTATTGTCGCTGAAGTTGGCAAAATCTTAGATGTCGGTGCTTTGAAAGTTACAATCTTACTCAACGAAGATGCTCTATTAACAGACTTCTTGGTTGATATCGATGTTTCTATTGACACTTCTTTAAGTGAAATGACTATTGGCGAAAGTGGCGAGGGCATTGAACTTAACGTTGCTCTTAAATCTGAATTAAGAATGAAATATGGCGATGACGTCTCTGTCGCTCTTCCAACAGATTTAAGTTCCTACCCAGTAATGAATCCTACTAACTAATTAATATTGCCTAGATTCATTTTATAAGAGCCTTCGGGCTCTTTTTTGTCGCCCCTTTCTGATGCTTACATTGATATCTAGATTGATATTATCTATAATATTTCCATGACAAGACGTTATATTATTGCTCCCTATGCAATGCATAAAAATTTATTGAATTTCTTTCGCCAAACCGATTCTTTTGCTGATATCAAAACGATTGATAAAAGAGATTTTTTAGCTTCATTTTTCAGCGAGATTAATACTCAAGCCATTAAAGAAATCATGATAGAGGAAAATGTTTCTGATGATGTGGCAAAAAAAATCGTTCAATTACTTCCTTTTATTGATAAAAATTATTCCATTGATAAGTTGAAAAACCTTTTTCGCATTAAAGAAAAAATGGATGGTCTTGGACTAATAAAAAAAGATCCCTATTTGTCCATGCTTTTTAAAGGCAATAGTGTAGATGTTTATGGCTATTCAGTTTTAGATAAAGAACTTATTAATCCTTTGATTTCTCTTGGCTGTCAAATCAACATTCACTCCAGCGAATTGATTAGAAATAACCAAACACTAAAGCAGTTCCCCACGATTTATGAAGAGGTTCTTTCTTGCTTAAATAAAATTTCTTCTTTATTAGATTCGGGAGTCAACTCAAAAGATATATATATTTATTGCTCTGATACAAATTACCTCTATTATCTCAATCGATTTCAAACCGATTTTCATTTTCACATTAATATTCCCTTATTTAGGAACTTATATAGTCAAAACTTTGTTTGCGATTTTTTAAAAAATTATCATCAAAACAAAAATTTAAAGAAAGCCAGTGAGAGTATTTCTCAAATGTCGATTTCTGAAGAAAATAAAATCCTTTTGAATGACGTTATTAACGAAGTTTTTGATGAACGTTTTAGCTTTGAAGCTCAATATCAATATCTCCTTTCTTCTTTGAAAAATCACCAAATTCCTGATGATATTTACCATCCTTCAATTTGCTTTATTAGTGAACCAATTATGGTAAAAAACTCTCATGTTTTTGTGCTTGGTTTTCGCGAGGGATTATTTCCCACATCCTACCAGGATAGTGACTATCTAACAGACCAAGAAAAAGGCATTATCTCCCTTAATACGTCTCTTGAAAAAGGAAAGATATCATCTCAGGTCTTGACCTCTTTCTTTGCTCAAGAGAATTATTATTACTTTTCGTATTCTGAAAGATATGCCACTAATCATTATTATCCATCTCCTTTTGCCAAAATTTGGGGGATGGAAATAGTTGAAGCTCATTTACCAGAAACTTACTACAGCAAAACTTATGCTGAAATGATTTTAGCAACCCTTTGTGATTCAAACAAATTTTACCAAGAAAAAAATGAAGACTTTTATGCTTTAAAAGAACTTGTTTCTATTCCTTACGATTCTTATGATAACAATTTTACCGGAGCCCGGGTTTTTGATGATTCAATGCTTCTTAAACATTCCTATTCAAAAATGAAAACATACTATGCCTGTCCATTTCAGTACTATGCTTCCTTTGGCCTCAAGCTTGATCCGTTTTCCGGTAACTTTAGCACTGCTTTGGGTACTGTTGCTCATCATATATTTCAAGATATGTATCAAGATCATTTTGATTTTGAAAAATCCTACCAAGCAGCTTTGAATAATAACGATTATCAGTTTACCGAAGAAGAACAAGTTCTTTTGATTCAGTTAAAAGCTGATATTAAAGTGGCGGTAGAGGCCATTCAATTACACAATTCAAAAATGGAAAAAGCCCAAGTATTTACTGAAAAGTTTCTTTCCATCTCTATTGATAAAAACACGACTGTGGAAGGTATTATCGATAAAATTATCATAACAAATAATCAACACATGTTTTTACTGGACTACAAAACAGGGAAGGAAACGTTCACACCCAGTTTAGTTGAATACGGAAGTTCATTTCAGCTACCGACTTACGCTTTTTTGACTTCTCAATCTCCTCAATTTAAAGACTATTCCCTATCTGGGCTCTTCATTCATCACATCATTCCTGATTCGATTGGTAGAGAAGAGAAAGAAGATGCCCTGATTCCCAATTATCTTAAATTGGATGGCTATGTTATCGATAATATCGATGTCATCCGCAGTTTTGATGGGACTTTTGGCATTCCGGGAGAAGAATCTGCATTCATAAAAAGCCTAAAACTAACAAAAAATAATCAATTCTATAAATACAGTCACGTCCAAACGAAGGACTATTTTAAGTCGCTAAGTGATATGGCTCTTCAATTATTTATTGAGGGAAATAGGAATATTCGGCAAAACATTTTTTCCGTTCGCCCTCAATTTTTGGATCAAGACGGGCCTTGCAAACGTTGCCCGTTTAAGGATATTTGCTATGTCAAATACGAACAAAAAGTTTTTCCAAAAGAAATAAAACAAGAGGAGATAGAAGATAGTGGAATTTAAATGGTCACAAAATCAAATCGACGCTATTCAAACTCTTGGGAGCAATGTTTTGGTGTCAGCTGGAGCGGGAAGTGGCAAAACTGCTGTTTTGACTGAACGCATTTTTCAAATTGTTAAGTCTGGTCACCCACTGTCTAAATTTCTTGTCCTTACTTTTACCAAACCCGCCGCTAGCGAAATGAAAATTCGCCTTCGCGACAAATTATTAAGTGATCCAGCCACCAGCCATTTAACAAGCGAACTTGAAGCGGCTCATATCGAAACATTCGATGCTTTTAGCCTATATTTGGTCAAAAAATATAGTTCATTTCTTCATATTCCAAGCGATATCAATGTGATGGATTCTAGTTTGCTTAATATTCAAAAGAAGAAGATTATCGACCAAGTTTTCCATGAATATTATCTTTCAAATGATCCTCTTTTTATCCAAATGATTAACACCTTCTGCTTGAAAAGCGACCAAGTTTTAAGAGATTATGTCGATCAAATTATTAAGGTTGTCAATTTGAAGATTAATAAGGATTCATTTTTCCATTTTCTAAGTGAAGAATGTTACGATGAAAAGCTCATTTCCTCTTATATCGCAGATTATTATCAGCAAACTCTTGCTGCTTTTCGTGAACTCAGAAACATGAGCGAGTCACTCAGCGATGCGGAGGATAGCAACACGATTTGTGATGTCCTCGACCAATTAATTGACGCTAAGAACTACGATAACCTTTTTGATTTACTTGATGTTTTGTCATTACCGAAACAAAAGGTAAATTATCCTGAAGAAGACAAGCCATTACGAGGTTATATTGCTGAGACATTTTCAATTTTGAAAAAGCGTCACTTCGGTCACCAGGAAGATATCTTGAAAAGCTTCATTGTTTATAAACCATTCGCGAAAATTCTCGTCGATATGGTCAAAACCATTGAAGAGAGATTTTTAGATTTTAAGAAAGAGACTCATAGTTATGATTTTCCCGATATCGCACGCATGGCTATTGAGATAATTTCTATACCTGAAGTCTTAAAAGAAATTAAAAATGGCTTTGATTACATTATGGTGGATGAATATCAAGATACCTCAGATGTTCAAGAACGAGTAATTCAGTCCTTGGCGCGTGATAATCTATACATGGTAGGTGATGTTAAGCAATCAATCTATCGTTTCCGCAATGCTAATTGCCAAATCTTCCAAGATAAATTTAATGCTTATAAAGATAATCGTGGAGGTCGAGAAATTGACCTCAATGTTAGTTTCCGTTCTCGTTTTCAGATTGTCAATTTCATTAATAAATCCTTTTCTAAACTTATGTCTGCGAAGAATAACATAATTGATTATGAAAATGGACACCCATTTCTCTATGAACCAGTTATTTATGGGGCTAGTGACAAAGAAAACTTAAACCATCAACCGACAATTTACCGATATCCAAGTGGAAAAAATGATGACAATGTGAATCAAGAAATCATTATCATCGCTGATGATATCCTCGATAAAATCAAAAACCAATTTTCAGTTTACGACAAAGAAACCAAAGTAGACCGCCCCGCTCGCTATGGCGACTTCGCAATCATTGTTGATCGTGGTAGTGATTTCGAAAAATACCACCGCCATTTTTCCTCTCTTGGAATTCCCTTGAACGTCATTAAAGATGAACGAATTGATAATTCAGTGTTGGGTTTTGTGACTAAAAACCTCATCACCTTATTTTCCTGTGTGGCAAAAAGAGTTATGGATGATTCATTTAATCACGCATACGTCGCTATCTCTCGTTCCTTTTTATTGAGTGTCCCTGATCAAGAAATATATGACATTGTCAAAAATAAACTCTATTATCATACCCCCTTATATCAAAAGATTGAGGCAGTGGTGGAATTAACCAAAAATCGTTCCTTGTACGAAATGCTCCGTTCCCTTTATGAAGAATTTGATATCTATCATAAACTCTTAACTCTTGATAATTTTAATAACAATGTCGAAATGGTGGACTCTTTCCTTTCCTTTGCCAAATCAATGGATGATTTAGGCTTTTCAATTGACGAACTTTCCTCATATTTTAGCGAATTAACCGAATATGGTTTAGAAGTAACAGTTCCCCGTAAAGGCAGTCAAAACAACGCTGTTACTTTAATTACCATTCATCGCTCAAAAGGATTGGAATACCCAATAGTCTATTTACCAGGATTATTTAAGAACTTCTACCGTAAGGAAATAAACACCTCTTTTCTCGCTTCACCCCTTTATGGAATATTCTTTCCTTTACCAAATGATTTTGGATTCGATTCATTCCCTCATCATTTAATCAAAGAGAAATATATCCATGAGGATTTCGAAGAAAAATTGAGGTTGTTCTATGTTGCAATAACTAGAGTAAGAGAGCAACTAATTTTCCTGTATCCCCAAGGCAAAAAGGCTTTTTTTGTTGGCGATCTAAAGCGTTCGACATCCTTCAAAGACTTTCTTGAATATTTAGAATTACCAAATCAGATTGGTGTTGATTATGTATTAAAAAATGCATCCATAAATAAAAAAACTCAGCAAAAAGCGATTAAAATGGTTAAAATTAAAGAAATATCGCTACCATCGAAGTTGGTTGAAAAGAAATCAGCGAGTAAGAAAACAAATGTTCTCGCCGATACTTCAGCTCTGGAATTTGGATCTCAACTCCATCATCTTTTAGAGGTTGTCGATTATGAAAATAAGGACATTTCTTTTATAAAAAACAAACAACTAGCAAGATGCGTTTTTAACGTTTTAGAAACCTCAATATTTAGGAATGTCAAAAACGAAGACCTTCGTCATGAATATGAATTTTACGATGACATTAATGAAGTTCACGGAATAATTGACTGTTTGATTATTAAAAACGATGAAATTATTATTGTTGATTTTAAACTGAAAAACCTCGATGATGAACAATACATCAAGCAATTACATGTTTATCGGGATTATATTAAAAGTATCAGCGATAAACCAATTCGTTTATATCTAGTCAGTGCGCTGACAGGGGAGGAAAGAGAAATTGAATAAGAAAATTAACGCTCTCGGGAAAGAACAAGTTTTTAAAATTATCGATTTTTTAAAGGTTCCTTCTTCACTCGACAAGGACTTTATTTTTGAAATTTACGATTTAGCGATGGAGGCCATTTCTCAATTAGCCGATATGGCTCCTTTTGAGACAATTGTGAATGTTAATTCTTTAGAAATTATCGAATACTGCATTGGTGAATTTTTATATAGTATCGTTGTCCGTTCCCCTGAACAAATCGACGAATTTATTAAAAACGAAAACATTAAAGCTTCGATGGCTTCGATAGTGGCCGATAAGTACATTAGCCTTTCTAAACTTCAACACAAGGAAAGGCGAATCGCCAACTCCTACTTTCCACCGATATCCTCTCTCAGTGTCTACATCAATTTTACCCTCAATATTTTACAAAAATATAATAAGAACGACCCAGCCTCGACTTTGATTACTGACTTGCTCATGAAATCACTTAGCATTGCCAAGTGTGCCTTATCGCTTTTAGTCGATGGTTTTGAAACGGAAGCTTTCTCTTCTTGGAGAACCCTTCACGAATGTGAATGCACCCTCATGCTTTTAGAACATTTTGGTGGTCCACTAATTAATCGTTATTTGAAACATATGCAATACGGCATTGCTTTCAAAGATGTGATGGAAAATAAAGACAAACAAACTGAAATATTCAATCAGATGAAAGATGAAATGAAACAATACGACCTAAAGAGCAAAGACATAAAAAAGTTTATTGAATATGGTTGGTTATATGCTATTCCGGAAGTGGGAAAGGATTCTACATTTAAACTAAATTTTCGTGATGGACTAGAAAAAGTGGCTGGTCTATCAATGTATAATTCACGTTATGAAATGAGCTCTGAAATCATACATAGTACCCCGATGCTTATTTATTCCAATCGCGATTATTTTTACTACATCACTCTACTTAGTTTGTATGAGTCTTTCTTCCGTTTAGAAAAAATATTTGTTTCTTTATTTGCCAAAGAAGTTAGTCCTGAACAAATGAAAAGATATGAAGCGATGCGAAACGTTTACTACTCGCAACTCGTGAATATACACAAACGAGAAAGCATTAATTTTAAGGAACTTCAGGAAAAAAGCAAGAAAAAAGGGAACTAAGTTCCCTTATTTTTTTATTTTTGTCAGTATTACACATCCGCGTAACATGAGCCGCCGATAAATTCGCGCATTAAGGAATTGCATGGCACCCATTCATCAGGAAGATTCTCGAAGAACTTTAACATTCTGATTAATCTCTCGGCGACAGGGAAGTATTCACTTTCACTATCGATAACTTCAAGTAGTGGTAAAGCATATTTTTTCATGCAGCATAATTCATAAGTTAAGAAAGAATTGAAAACATAGTTCGCACCTTCTTGATTGTTATAAATCCACTTGAACTCGCCACGGCGAACGCTATCCCACATTGACATTGTTTCAGTTGCGCTGCTGCCGCGGAATTGGTAGTCGCGGACGATACGGCGTAAAAGACGCAAATCAGTAAGAGATAATGGGTTGTGGTTGTCAATATTAACTTGAGCTTGTGGAGCAATGAAAATCTTGAATTTTTGGTGGCTAGGAATAGAAGCAGTCATTCTTTCATTTAAAGCATGAATGCCTTCGATGATAATTGGTTGATCGCTCCCAACTTGAAGGGTTCTTCCTTTAACGCGATGTCCAACTTTGAAATCAAATTTTGGCAAATCAACTGGTAATCCGCAAATAAGATCGGAAATGTTTTGGTTAAAGGTTTCGATATCTAATGCTTCAACTGATTCTAAATCAGGATTGCCATCAGCATCTTTTGGAGCTTCGGCTTTGGGACGATAATAATCATCCATTGAAATTCTGATTGGATTAATTCCTCGAGAGAGTAATTCGATTCTTAAACGATTAGCAAAAGTAGTTTTTCCGGAAGAAGAAGGACCAGCAATACAAATTAGACGAATATTTTCTTTGTCGACTTCAATCATTGTTCCTAATTCAGAGAATTGTTGATTGTGTTTGTGTTCACTTAAGTTAATCATGTCAACTGGGCCGCCTTCTTTGAGATGACGATTGATGCTGACGATGGTGTCTCCTCCAGTGGCTTTTGCCCATTGGTGAGCTCTTTTCAAAGTCTTTCCGAAAGTTGGGGCATCTTCAAATGGGGGAATTTCGCCTCCGCATTCAGGTCGTGGATAACGAATGATAATGCCAGGATGATAGAACTTAATATCCCATTTAGTGATATATCCGGTAGAAGGAACCATACGGTTGTACATGTAGTTGTTATACCCGCCGCATGTATAGATATGAGCAGTCTTCTCTGGACGATAGTCGAGAATGTCAACTTTATCTTGATAACCTTCCTCTTTAAAAATACGGGCAGCTTCTTCTTTGCTGACAATACTTCTAACGAGCGGCATGTCTCTGTCAATAATTCTATTCATTTCAGCAATGAGTTCTTTGACCATTTGGTTCGTGCTGGTCACACCTGGATTGAGAATTTGCATGAAAATGGAACGAGAAACATTGTATGAAAAACGAATTTCGATTTCTGGATGAATATTTCTCATCGCCATTGCCACTAAAAAACGAAGGGATGCTTCATAAGTTGGTTTCGCATCACGATCTTTGACAGTCAAGGGAGTTACTTCAGAGTCCTTGTTAATCAAATAGGTCAACTCGCGAACTCGATTATTAACATAAGCACATAAGTATTCTCGATTATTACCAATCACCTCGAGTACGCTAACTGGTTTTTCATAAGTTTTTGTTTCTTGTTTAAAGGTCACAGCAAATGACATATTATAGCCTCCTTAGTATATAAAACTAGCACATTGATTTTATATGGGACGCCGTTATTATGCAAATAAAATAAACAATTTTGGTATGACCACATTAAATGAAAGATTATTGATGAAAGAAAAATATTGATTTCACTTTCTCTTTATTGACTACCAGGACCAATAACTATTGAAATTTGATTAGAATATTAGGATAATATTACCTAGTAAGAATAAAGGAAAATTAATATATGGAAAGCAAAAATATGGTATACATTCAATCGGGAGGCCCAACTTCAGTAATTAATTCCTCTTTATATGGAGCGATTCTCGAAGGCAAAAGACACCCCGATCTCATTGATCACATATATGGCTCTCAACATGGTATTGAGGGACTTATTGATGATGATCTCATCGATCTTGGTTTAGAAGATAGTGAACAAATTGAATTGCTTCTTCAAACTCCAGGATCCATCTTGGGAACCACAAGAAGAAAACTGCCAAAGGATTTTCATGATCCAATCTACTTAAAAATTATTGATAATCTCAAAAAGCATCACATCAAATATGTTTTTGTTAATGGTGGAAATGATTCGATGGATACCTGTAATAAGTTATCTTTATTAGTTAAAGAACTTGGCTTAGATATGATCGTCATTGGTGTTCCAAAAACCATCGATAACGATTTAGCTTGTACTGATCACTCTTTAGGGTTCCCCAGCGCAGCCAAATTTGTCATCAATGCTATTAACGGATTTGCTATGGATGCTAAGTGTTTTAAAAAAGGCAAAATTCACATTATTGAAATCATGGGACGTAATGCTGGATGGTTAACCGCTGCTCCAGATTTACTTCCTGAAGATACAAGACCTCATTTATTTTATATTCCGGAACGCCCATTCGATCTTGAAAAATTCTTAATGGATGTCAAAAAAGTCTATGAAGAAAAAGGATATGCTCTTGTTGCTATCTCCGAAGGAATTGTCTTTCCACGCGATATGTCGCGAGTCCGTGTTGATGGTTTTGGCCACGCTCAATTAGGCGGAGCCGCAGCTGACTTATGCAACATTGTCGAGGATCGTTTGAATATTCCTACTCGTTCAGTCGAACTTTCGCTTACTCAAAGAGCGTTCCCGGCTTTTATTTCTTTGACTGATCGAAATGAGGCTGTTCGCACTGGTGAAATCGCTGTTCAAACCGCTTTGCAAGGCATTACTGGGCAAATGGTAGTTTTCAAAAGAATTTCTACTCACCCTTATATCATTAATTATGAATTAGCTGATTTAAACAAAGTCGCTAACGCAGAAGCTCGTATTCCTGACTCAATGGTTGTGGATAACACTCGCATGTCAGAAGAATTCCGCGAATATCTTTCTCCTCTCATCGAAGGTGAAATAACTTTGAAATGTAAAGACGGCATTGCTGAAGTAACTCGTTTAAAGAGGATTAAAGCAAAAGAGTAAAAATGAAAGAGAGATTTAATAAACTAAATATCTATTTTCGTGTGACTATCTATTCGTTAATTCTCTTAGTCCTTTTCACTATGGCTCTCACTTTCTTGTTTTTCATCGGCCACCTTGATATACCCCTCGGATTAATCCTCGGAGCGTGCATCAATATCGTCGGTTATTTTGCATTGGGTTTACTTGAACAAAAAGCCAAGAAAAACTCAAAAGGAATCGGCAACATTATTGTCACGGTATCTCGTTTCATAATTCTTGCTTCAACTATTGTGTTGGTTGGGTGGCTATATTATGAGCAAAATGTCCAAATCTTTAATATCTTTTCTCTTGTTGGCGGATATCTATACCCATTAATTGTCCTTTTGATTTTGACTGTTTTACAGAAGAAGGAAACATCTGATGTTCGATAACTTTTTTAAGTTTGAAATTACAGCTGAGATTATGTCCTCTTTAATCGTAATGGGTATCATTATTATCCTTTCGATTGTGATTGGCATCATGGCCCATTTTCATGATCCTTTGAAAAAGCCAAAAGGTTTGCTTTTTCTTGCTGAAATCGGAGTTGAGTTCTTTGATAACTTTACTAAGGATTTGATTGGAACCAAATTGTCGGGCTTTGGTGGTTTCATTATGGCCATTGCTGTTTATCTATTTTTATCATTTATTTTTGGATTAACTGGATTGCCTTCACCAACTACAAATATGGCGGTTCCTTTATCACTTGGTTTAATATCATTCTTCGCTATTCATTTAACTTCTATTAGATATACTAAGTGGCGATATTTTAAAAGATATGTTGAACCATTTCCTGTTTTCTTGCCCATTAATCTCTTGTCAATGTGGGCACCGTTATTATCATTAACTCTCCGTTTATTTGGCAACGCTCTTTCGGGTTATGTCTTAATGAATATCGTCTACTATTCTTTGGAAAGCTTATCGACTATGATTTTTGGAAATTTTATCCCTGGAGATTGGAGCGGAATCTTTATTGCTCCTCTTATTGCTCCAATTCTCCACCTCTATTTCGATTTATTCTCGGCATTAATTCAAACTATGATTTTCATTTCTTTGACCACAATTTTTATTGGTCAAGAAATTCCCGATGAAGACGAAATTTTGTCTTCTGATGTGAAACTAATTAGGAAAGGAGGTAAATAACATATGAACATTATTGCAGCAGCCATCGCGATTTGGGGCGTTATTCCTAGCGCAATTGGAGAAGCTTGGGTTTGTTCCCGTGCTATCGATGGTATTTCGCGCAATCCTGAAGCCGCCAAAACACTTCGTAGCAGCATGATTTTGGCTTGTGCCCTTGTTGAAACAACCGCGATTTATTCGCTCCTTGTCTCAATTCTTTGTATTTTCCTCGGTTAAAAAGGAGTTTTTGTCATGAATGATTACATCGGAATACTAGTTCTCAGTGGAAGCTTAGGAGATCTATTCGAGGATATTGATGAAAGATTAATTCCTCCTTGGCCCTCTCTTGTTGTCCAATTATGCTCCTTATTGGTCCTTATTTTGGTTGTCTTTTTTGTGGCTTATAAACCAGTTAAAAAGATGCTCAAGAAGAGAGCGGACTATATTGAAAACAACATTTCAGATAGTCAAAAAGATAAAGCTCTCGCCAAGCAAAACCTTGAACAGTCCAATGAAGCTATTCTTGCAAGCAAAAAAGAAGCTTCACGCATCATCAGCGATGCAAATAAAAAAGCTTTATCTGAGAGACAACTTCTCGAAGAAGAAACCAAATTGAATATTTCAAAACTCAAAAAAGATGCCGAGTTGGATATTCAAAAATCGAAAGAAGAATCTTTAGAAGAAATTCGCCGCGAGATGGTAACTGTTGCTTTAGCGGCCAGTAAAGAAATTCTCAAACGCGAAGTTAACGAAAAAGATAATGCCAAACTGGCAGAGGATTTTATTGAGAAATTAAACTAGTATGAATGAAATTGCCGCATCTTATGGATTAGCTTTATTCTCTTTGTCAAAAGAACAAGACCTTGTTGAAAAACGACAAACGGAAGTGAAAGAATTAAGAAGCATTTTAAAAGAAAATGCTGATTTTATCACTGTCCTTAATTCATCTTTTCTCTCTTTAGACGACAGGGTAAAAATCATTGATAAAAATTTACCTGGAATTGATGAAGATGTTAAAAATTTCTTGAAAGTCATTTGTCGGAACAATCGAGCGAAATTCATATTAGATATTCTCGATAGCTTTAATTCTTATTGCAATGAGCATCGAGGAATAAAGGAAGGCATTCTTTATTCGACCATTCCAATTCCCGAAGACGCCAAACACCGAATCGAAGAAAAAATTGCCCAATTAGAAAAGTGTTCCGTTGAATTGACCAATCGAATCGATCCAAGCCTTGTCGGTGGTGTGAAAGTGTTAATAAACAGCCGTATCTACGACGGATCAATCAGCGGAAAAATCGAAAAAATTAAACATAGCCTTTTAGGAAAGGAGGATCGCTTCCATGAAAATTAATGCGAATGAAATCAGTGCTCTTATTAAAGAACAAATCAAGAATTACCATCACGAAGTCGAAAGTAGTGATGTGGGGGTTGTTGTATCAGTGGGGGATGGCATCGCCATTGTCTACGGATTAGACCAAGCGATGCTTGGTGAATTACTTTTATTCCCACATGACATTTATGGCATGGTGATGAACTTAGAAACTGATCAAGTGGGTGTCGTTCTTTTAGGCGACGATTCTTTAATCAAAGAAGGAGACACTGTTAGGCGAACCAAAGAAGTGATGGAAGTCCCTGTTGGCAGTGAAATGCTTGGCAGAGTTGTTAACTCTCTTGGACAGCCAATTGATGGCCTTGGTGAAATCAAAACAACGAAGCATCGCCCAATTGAAGTGATTGCTCCAGGAGTTATCATGCGTGAAAGCGTCAATACTCCTTTAGAAACCGGTATCAAAGCTATCGATTCGATGATTCCTATTGGTAGAGGCCAAAGAGAGCTTATTATTGGTGATCGTCAAACCGGAAAAACCGCCATTGCCATCGACACAATTATCAATCAAAAAGGCAAGGGCGTTTTGTGTATCTATGTGGCGATTGGCCAGAAAAATTCGACCGTCGCTCAAATTGTTGATCGCTTAAAGAAATATGATGCTATGGATTACACTGTTGTGGTCGCAGCTACAGCCAGCGAGCCAGCTCCTTTGCTTTACATCGCTCCTTATGCCGGATGTGCGATTGGAGAAGAATGGATGCACCAAGGCAAAGATGTCCTGATTATCTATGACGATTTAAGCAAACATGCCGTTAGCTATCGAGCGCTATCCTTACTTCTAAAACGTTCTCCCGGAAGAGAGGCGTACCCTGGCGATGTTTTCTATCTCCATAGCCGTCTATTAGAAAGAGCTTGCAAACTCGATAAAAAATATGGTGGAGGATCTCTCACTGCTCTCCCAATTGTCGAAACTCAGTCTGGTGATATATCGGCCTATATTCCAACCAATGTCATATCAATTACCGATGGACAAATCTTTTTAAACACCGATCTATTCAATTCCGGACAAAGACCAGCTATTGATAGTGGATTCTCAGTTTCTCGTGTTGGCGGAGATGCTCAATACAGCGCGATGAAACAAGTGACAAGATCATTAAAAATCGAGCTAGCGAACTTCTCCGAAATGAAGAGTTTTGCTCAGTTCGGTAGTGACTTAGATTCTAGCACCTTAAAAGTACTAAAACATGGCGAAGTATTAATGCGTGTCTTAAGACAAAATCAATATCAACCATATTCGTTATCTCATCAAATTTTTGACTTATTTATTGCTAAACACGGCTATTTAGATGAGATTGATCCCAACCAGGTCCAACATGTTCTTGTTGATAGTTTTCACTATATTGAAACAAGCCATAAGGCATTGCTTAACGCAATAGACAAAGATAAAGTTATTAAACCGGATATTGAGAGCAAACTTCATTCCTCTATTGAAGAATATTTTGCTATTACAAAAGAAAAATAAAAGAATATGTCTCAGCAAATTAATCGAATTAAACAACGAATCAAAACAGTTAATGGCGCTTTAAAAGTAACCAGCGCGATGAAACTTGTCTCAAGTGTAAAACTCAAAAAATGGAAGAATAAGATGTTCATCAATCGAATCTATTCTTCTGAAATCGAGAATATCACTTCGGATGTTTTACAATTTGCTAAAAAGGTCAAAAACCCCCTGATTATTTCCGAGACGAAATCAAAAAGCGACAAAAATCTCTTTATTATTGTTTCTTCAACGTTAGGCTTATGTGGGGCATACAATACGAATATTTTTAAACTCGCCGATGTCTCGTTAAAACCAAGCGATGAAGCGATTATCCTTGGCAAAAAAGGTCTTAGCCATTTTGAAGATGGAAAATTCAAATTAATTGAAGACTTTTCGACCTATCATTCAATTTCTGATCAGACCATTATTCGCCAATTAACTAATTTTATTATCGAACATTTTATTAGCGGTCAATATCAAGAGATTCATCTTATTTACTCATCTTTTAAAAACTCTTTCGTCTTTCTCGCTAAAGACGTCATTATTCTCCCGGTGAAGAAGCCCGAAGAGAATAGTGAATTAGGATTTGCTCCAATATTGGAGCCGACACCTCAAAAACTGGTGGACAGTCTTCTTCCCCTTTATCTGAAAACAATCATTTACAGCAAATTATTAGAGTCAGAAGTCTGTGAGCAAGCCGCTCGTAGAAACGCGATGGAAAATGCCACCAAAAACGCTGAGGAGTTATTAGATAATTTACATATCGAATTTAATAAAGCTCGCCAAGCCGCAATCACCCAAGAAATCACGGAAATTGTTGCTTCAGCGAAAGCTCTATAGGAGGAAAAACGATGGAAAAGAAACTTATCAAAGGAAAAATTAGTCAAGTTATTGGACCAATTGTGGATGTCAAATTTCAGAATGAAAATTTGCCAGAACTTTTGACTGCTTTAGAAATCCCCTTGAAGGATGGTAATAAGTTAGTAGTGGAAGTCGCTCAGCACGTCGGCGGAGATGTCGTTCGCGCTGTTTCGATGGGTCCAACCGAAGGTTTGGTCCGTGGACAAGAAGTTATTTCTACAGAAAGCCCTATTACTGTGCCAGTAGGCACAAAAACCTTAGGACGCATGTTTAACGTTTTAGGAGAACCAATTGATGGACTGCCAGTTCCTGAAGATGTTAAGAGAATGTCGATTCATCGAAACCCTCCTAAACTAAAAGATCAATCAGTTAAAACAGAGATTTTTGAAACTGGAATTAAAGTAATTGATCTACTTTGTCCCTACATCCGTGGAGGCAAAATTGGTCTATTCGGTGGAGCAGGTGTTGGCAAAACAGTCTTAATTCAAGAATTAATGCGCAATATTGCCCAAGAAAAAGGTGGTATTTCTGTCTTCGCTGGCGTTGGAGAAAGAAGCCGAGAAGGCAATGACTTATATCGTGAGATGCAGCAATCTGGAGTATTGAGTAAAACCGCTCTTTGCTTTGGCCAAATGAATGAGCCACCAGGTGCTCGTATGAGAGTCGGGCTCTCTGCTTTAACGATGGCAGAATATTTTCGCGATCATGAACACACTGATGTTTTGCTTTTCATCGATAATATTTTCCGTTTCACTCAAGCAGGCAGTGAGGTTTCTGCTCTACTTGGTAGAATGCCAAGTGCAGTTGGATATCAACCAACATTAGCCACTGAAATGGGCCAGCTTCAAGAGAGAATCACCTCCACTAAAGATGGTTCAATTACATCAGTTCAGGCCATTTATGTTCCTGCTGACGATTTAACTGATCCCGCTCCTGCTACAGCTTTTTCCCACCTAGATGCCAAAACAGTTTTGGATCGAAACACTGCTGCTTTAGGTATATATCCTGCCGTTGATCCTCTTAACAGTACTTCAACCGCTCTCGAACCGGATATCGTAGGTGAGGAACATTATCGTGTGGCTCGTCAAGTTATTGAGACTCTCGAAAGATATCGTGAATTAAGCGATATTATTGCTATTCTTGGTATGGATGAACTTTCTGATGAAGATAAAAAGATAGTTGGAAGAGCTCGCAAGATTAGAAACTTCCTTTCCCAGCCATTCCATGTCGCCACTCACTTTAATGGAACAGAAGGTATTTTTGTCAAAAGAGAAGATACCGTCCGCAGCTTTAAAGAAATATTAGAAGGCAAAGCCGATGACTTACCAGAAGTCGCTTTCCTCTACGTTGGAACCATTGATGATGTTCGCAAAAGGGCAAAATCATTAGAATAATATGAATACATTTTTCGTTGATATTTATACCCCATTTGGCCATTATTTGAAAACTAATGCCACATTTTTAGAAGTGCAGTCAGAAGACTATTTACTTGGTATCATGGCTGGTCACGCTCCATTAGTTTCGACATTAGTAATTTCCAAGATGGTAATTGAAATTAATTCAGTCCGCTATATATATGCCATTGGCGGAGGAATTATCAATATCAATGAGAACGGAATTATTCTTTTATTAGACTCAATTGAACGATCCGATGAAATAAATTTACAACGAGCACTTGACGCAAAAAAAAGAGCTGAAAAAAGGTTAAGCGATCTAGAAGACAAAAACATTGATAAAAATCGAGCCAAATTAGCTCTCGCTCGCGCACTTAATCGCATCCGTCTTATTCAGACAGATAAGTCTTAATTAGGGAGTCTAATTCTAAGCCGTTATCAAGCAAATACAAAGTGGAGGTAATAACTCCATTTTTGTTTTTATATAATGCTATATTACGTGCTTCGACATCAATCTGATAATATTCAGAAATTGAGGAAATAATGTCACTATTGAGAGCATTTTCATCAAGTAGTGTGACATATTTCACTTTTTGACTAATCGCCAAAGGGTAAATCACCTCGTTAAATATCGAAAGCGATTCGAGGCTAGAATCGCCATAGAGAAAAACAAAATTCTCTCTTTGATTTTCGATAATGTAATCAAAGCTGGATTGCTCAAAAAAAGTTTGAATGTAAGAATTGAAAATATGTTGATCGGCGACAGGTCTAAAATTGCTGTAACTAAACAAAACTTTAGTGTCAAAGGAATAGGTTAATGATTTCTCACTTATTAAATAAAGTGAAGGAATAGAAGGTTGGTTGGGAAATATTGAAGGGAAAGAGCTAACTAGATTGTTATAAGCTTGGGTGACATATTCATAAGAATAAATCAAAAAATTATTTTTATTAACATAAGTGGAAAGAGTTTCTTTCGCGCTTTCACAATAATTACACGATTCTGAATAGAGGAAAAGAGCAAAAGCACTATTGGAGTTTATCAAAGAGAACAAATCTACGTTGGAAACTTCGTTAAAAGTTGGATTCCCCTCATTCACTTGAAAATCGATATTTTGGCAGACACGAATTGAGTAAGGATTATCTATTGAATTGCAACCCGATAAACTGATAAGTACAATAGGCAAAAACATCCACTTTTTCATAATGAAACTATAAACTATTTTGCTCTATAAATAAATGAGGTCGATATAAAGAAGTTTGATTTTAATCAATAGAGTTGTTGAAAAAGGCAAAAAAATATAAACTAGTATCATGTTAAAGTCTTAAAGTCTTTAAGTGAGGTATGAATATGGCCAATAACACACCTGTTCCAGATTTCCAAAAAGAAGTTGATGAATTAGTCGCTAATGGAATTAGAGCTCTCGAAGAATTCGAAGGTTTTACACAAGAACAAATCGACTTCATCGTCGCTAAGTGTAGCGTCGCTGGACTAGATCATCACGGATCTTTAGCCAAGGCAGCAATTGAAGAAACAAAGCGCGGTGTCTTTGAAGACAAAGCGACCAAGAATCTCTTTGCTTGCGAATATGTTGTCAATAATATGAGACATCTCAAGACAGTCGGAGTGATTTCTGATGATCCAGTGACTGGTATCACCGAAATTGCTGAACCCATCGGTGTTATTTGTGGTATTACGCCAGTTACTAACCCGACCTCAACTGTGATTTTTAAGTCTCTAATTTGTTTAAAAACTCGCAACCCTATTATTTTTGCTTTCCACCCAAACGCTCAGCAATGCAGCAAACAAGCCGCGATTGTTATGAAAGAAACGGCGGAAGCTGCTGGAGCACCAAAGAATTGCATTCAATGGATTGAACATCCAAGTATGGAATCAACAAGCGCTTTGATGAATCACCCTGATGTCGCTACTATTTTAGCCACTGGTGGTAACGCGATGGTCAAAGCAGCTTATAGTTGTGGAAAACCAGCCATGGGTGTCGGAGCGGGGAACGTTCCTGCATACATGAACAAAAGTTGCCATGTCGAACAAGCAGTTAACGATATTGTTCTTTCTAAATCCTTTGATAATGGCATGGTGTGTGCTTCTGAACAAGCCGCGATTGTCGATGCTGACATCTTTGATGAAACTGTCAATCTCTTCAAACGTTTTAAAGCTTATGTTGTAAGCCCTGAAGAAAAGAAAAAATTATCTCGATATATGTTTGGTTATGCCTTTGGCGATAAAGACGCTGAATTAGGCAAATTGAACCCTGTTGTCGTAGGGCAGACTGCTCAATTTATTGCCGAGCAGGCTGGTTTTAATGTCCCAAAAGAAACTTCCATTTTATTAGTCGAGTGCGATATTGTTGGTGCTAAAGAACCGATGAGCCGTGAAAAATTATCTCCTGTTCTCGCTTTATTTAAAGTGAAAAATGAAAAAGAAGGCTTTGAAAGATCCGAAGAAATGGTTGCTTTCTATGGACTTGGACATAGCGCAGTTATTCACTGTAAAGAACAAGCGATGGCTGATAAATTTGGAGAAAAAGTCAAAGCAATGCGCATCATTTGGAATTCTCCAGCCACCTTTGGTGGTATTGGAAACGTCTATAACTCTTTCCTGCCATCCATGACTCTTGGGTGCGGAAGTTATGGACACAACTCCATCGGAGGAAATATCAGTGCTGTTAATTTATTAAATATTAAAAAAGTAGGAAAAAGGAGAAATACTGTGCAATGGTTTAAAGTGCCTCGAAAAATTTATTTCGAGCGAAATTCAATTCAATATCTTCAATCAGCTAAGGACTTAAATAAAGTCTTTATCGTCACTGACACTTCAATGGTGGAGCTCGGTTTCTTTAAAAAGATTGCCGATATGCTCAACTCCCGTCGCAATAAAGTTGTCATGCAATTATTCTCTGCTGTCGAGCCTGATCCAGATATCGAGACCGTTCACAAAGGCACAGAGATGATGAACATTTTCAAACCAGATACAATCATCGCCTTAGGTGGTGGTTCAGTGATGGATGCCGCAAAAGGTATGTGGTTATTCTACGAACATCCTGAAATCAACTTTGATGATTTAAAACAAAAATTCATGGATATTCGTAAACGTGCCTTTAAATATCCTGAATTAGGCAAACAATCACGCCTTATTTGTATCCCGACCACTAGCGGAACTGGTAGTGAAGTCACTCCTTTCGCAGTTATTTCCGATAAGAAGAATAACAAGAAATATCCATTAGCGGATTATTCTTTGACTCCAACTATCGCAATTATTGATCCCGAGTTCACCACCAATCTTCCACCAAAGGTGACTGCCATGACCGGAATGGACGTCTTGACTCACGCTGTTGAAGCTTATGTTTCGGTGATGGCCAATGACTATACTGATGGGCTTTGCTTAAAGGCCATTAAACTCGTTTTTGACTATTTACCACGTGCTGTTAAAGATGGACCTCATGATTTAGAGGCTCGTGAAAAAATGCACAATGCAGCGACTATCGCTGGCATGGCATTCGCCAACGCTTTCTTAGGAATGGCGCACTCCATGGCACATAAAGTAGGTGCGGAATTCCACACTGTTCATGGCTATACCTGCGCAATCGTTCTACCTCACGTTATCCGTTATAATGGCAGTGTTCCTAGCAAACTATCAGTCTGGCCAAAGTATAATGTTTATTGTGCTGATAAGAAGTATCAAGAAATTGCCCAATTACTTGGTTTAAAAGCCAGTACTCCCGCAGAAGGAGTGGAGTCTCTTGCTCAAGCAGTAATTAAACTAATACGTGAAATCGGACTTGATCCAAACTTTGAATCCTATGGCATTAAAGAAGCTGAATGGGAATCTCGTTTAAGAACCATCGCTGAATTAGCTTACGAAGATCAATGTTCACCTGCCAACCCTCGTTTGCCAATGGTTGATGATATGGTGGAAATTTTGAGAAAAGCCTATCGAGGGAATTAAATTGAAAAAAATCGGAATAATAGGTGCCGGTACTTGGGGCACCGCCTTGGCCAATATGCTCGCTAAAAGTGGACACCAAGTTTCACTTTGGTCGCGTTTTGAAGAGGAAATTAACACATTAAAAAACACCCATTTGCATAAGAATCTTCCCGGTTGTGTTTTATCGGATGATCTACATTTTTCAACTGACTTAAAAGAAGTATGCCACGGGAAATCAATTATCGTTTTTGCCACTCCTTCGGTTTTTATTCGTCAAACTGCTGAATTAACTAAACCACATTTGAATTCAAATCAAATTATTGTTAATGTCGCAAAGGGAATCGAACCAAAAACGCTTTTAACTATGAGTGAAATTCTTGAAGATGTTTTAGGAAAAGAATTTGATTATGTGTCTCTTTCTGGACCTACTCATGCTGAAGAAGTCGCATTTGGGCTACCGACCTTGATTGTATCAGCCTGCCAAAATCCCAAAACTGCCCAAATCGTGCAAGATACTTTTTCTAATCAAACCATGCGCGTCTACACAAACCCAGATGTGCGAGGAGTAGAAATAAGTGGGGCGTTAAAAAACATTATTGCTTTAGCTGCTGGCTTGTCTGATGGCCTCGGTTATGGAGACAACGCTAAAGCCGCTATTATAACCCGTGGTTTAGTGGAAATAACTAAGCTTGGCAAAGCCATGGGCTGCCATGAAAAGACTTTTATTGGCCTTGCTGGCATCGGGGATATCGTTGTGACCGCCACCAGTGTCCATTCACGTAACCATAAGGCTGGGTATTTACTTGGTCAAGGTTATACTTTAGAGAAAACTCTCGCTGAAGTTGGACAAGTCGTCGAAGGATTACACGCTCTCGAAGCCGCCAAAGAGTTAGAAACTAAATATCATGTCGAACTTCCTATTATTGATGTTGTATACGAAGTTGTTCACGATAAATTAGATGTTTCTCAAACCATTAATAAACTCTTCTCCCGAAAAAAGAAAGACGAAATCAAGGGCTTAATATTTACAGAAGATGATGTGATGAATTAACTATTAATTCTTCGTTTAAATGAAAAATGAATCTTGCAAAATCGATTCATTTTTTCTTAATTTATTTGTAATAGATCGTTTAAAAGAAACAAACTCAACAAAAATATATTCACAATACGTGTATCTTTGATAAAATAACACTAAAGATTGTTCTTAACTTGGAGAGGAGACAAAAATGTCTAAAAAATACCAAGAAGAATATGAAGCAGGGTATAGCCCACGTTTAGTAATGGAAGAAGCCTCCCGTTGCTTACTATGCCTCGATGCTCCATGT